>Ga0214544_1003248_pt1 | contig 33865 bp, 13 predicted proteins | sample CNSS3metaG_FD_160074 | JGI IMG/M metagenome (GOLD analysis project Ga0214544, IMG submission 160074) | Root nodule microbial communities from cowpea collected in UCLA plant growth center, Los Angeles, California, USA - CNSS3 | ecosystem: Host-associated > Plants > Roots > Nodule | place: USA...
AATTAATATTGAAGTAGTAAGAAAATGGGTATGGGTATGGGTACGAGATTATACCCGTTACCCGGTGGGGATGGGGATGGGTCAAAAGTTTAATACCCGTTGGGTTTGGGTATGGGGATGGGGATGAATTTTTTTTACGGGGATGGGTATGGGATAGCGAAACCCGTGCCCGCCCCGCCCCGTTGCCATCCCTACTCAGAACTTATGTCTCTGTCTCCCACTTTATCTTCTCTCTTCACATACATATATGATGTAAGGATTGCATATTTTAAATTGCATAATGGACTGGAAACCCATAAAGAAAAATACCTTCCTTTTATTTATTTTTAATTAAATCAGAATGGACCCAATAGATTGATGACTCACCTAACACTAAAGAAGGAGAAGAAGAGTTTTGTTCTTGATAGTATCAGAATTATTTGTAATTAAGGTTAATTATAGGAGAATAATTTTGATTCTATTATTTATGTTCAAGGAAGAAGACCCTATACACTATAATTTTAATTCAAACTAAAACTAAAAAATCCAACTCACACAAGACATTAAACATGTCATGTAATATTAAAACGGGCCACATCATATGAACTGTTCAATCTGTACACTATATTACAATTTAAACATCGTTAACAAAATAAACAAAAATTGTGATTTAATTGAAAAAAATAAAAAATTAGGAATGACTTAATAAGATACACCCAAAAAAATACAGGATGTATGAAAAAGAGAATATATATATATATATATATATATATATATATATATATATATATATATATATATATATATGGATACAAAATATTGCAAAATAACATAACAGAAGAACATTATAATTTTTTTGAATTAGTATGAAAAACATGGAGGGGTTTCGCTATCCTATACCCATTCCTGTAAAAAAAATTCATTCCCATCCCTATCCCCACACCCAAACTCAAAGGGTATCAAATTTTTGTCCCATCCCCATCCCCACCGGATAACGGGTATAATCTCGTCCATACCCGTACCCGTTTTCTTACTACTTTAATATTAATTTTAATTATTTTTTATAAAATAATAAAAAATACGGTAAAGGAAACATAATATTATCAAATATTTAATATTAGGAGGATGGTTGTTTCTTCAATATAAAATACTTTGAAATAAATTATAATTGTTTACATTTTAGATTAGAATACCAAATAAAATTTCATAAGAACCAAAATGTAACATCCCAATTTTAGTAGCTTGAAACTAATAAAAATAGGGAGTTTCATCATAGTTTCAAACCAGATAATCCAGTGTACACAATATATTAATACAGTCTTACAAAAGATATGACTATAAAAATATATCAATTATACACTTAAACTAAACTAGTAAACTCTATGCTTAAACTGACCCCTGCTAAAGCTCCCACTGGAAAGCTCCTCCACAACCTAAAACGATGGATCCTCATCCTCTAGAAGTTCCCTTGACACTGCAACCACATCTACTCCCACCGAAAAGGTGATCATTGCAAAAGGAAAACATACAACACGAGACAGAAACACAGAAAGCAAGGGTAAGCTAATAATGATTTAAAGAAGGTTACATTGGAGTAAGAGCATAATAACAATCAATTATCACAAATTCACATAGGAACATTCCAATACTCACACGCCATTCAACTCTAAACTCAATCATCCGGATATATGCAATTAACATCGGACCTCTTGGTGGCTTGCACCGTGTATGATTCCCAAACTCTGCAGAGTTTGGCCTCAAGGGGTTATCACCCAATCATCACACCAGGTAAGTCTCCTTCACACCAAAGACTTGATCGAGTCCAGTGGCTAAGACCTCTTGCTACTCCTCACGACATAACCCATTATACCCTATATGAGCCTTAATGGTTATTAGAGCTTCAGGATACCAACCAAAACTGAGTCATTATGTCTTTGCATACCCTACCTCATCCACACTTGGAATTTCTCCGTGAAATTCCTCCATAAATCACATACAACAAGTCCATATTCACCCAATCTCACTCAAAGCATACCAAGACAGTCAAAATAATCCATGTCAAATCAGTTAATGCAATGAAACACATCAAAACAACAAACACATGAAATTGGCATCCAGCGCTCAGCCTCATATTCCAATGCTCAGGCTTAGCATTAAAATTTCGTTCCAGACATGCAGGGGTCCCAACGTTGGGGCACCGCTAGGCTGGCGCTCAGCCTCATTCTTCTCACATTTTCAACGCTAGGCACTGCTGGGCTGGCGCTCAGCGATGATCCTCTCGCATTTTTCAAGGCTCAGCCTTGAATTCTGAGGCTCAGCCTCACACCAGAAAACAACACAGATTCTGGTTTTCATTGGGAGATGTTTCACTTGATTTCATGACCCAAATTGGCACCTCCATGGTAGTGTTGTCTAGTTTTCAAAATGGTTTTCAAGCAAAGTGAGATGATACCAATTAGAGTCGTGATTCAAGTGTTCATTTTCCAATTCAACCTCAATTCACACATTGCAATCACAATTTCACTTATACCAAACATCAAACAATTCACATTCCATCACACTTCAAACAATCAATTCTAATTACACACAATTACATTCATTGTATCCTCTAATTAAATTCAATTATCAGCTTCTCTTACCTAACAAAGTGACTATGCAGACCCAAACCGCTCAAAGAACACCAAAATGCATCTAACTCCATAAGATGTTCTATCTACACTTAGAAACATCACAAGAACGATTAGGACCTACCATTATGATCACATATCAGCAAAGACTCATACTGATGATTAAAACGTCACATGCAAGCGGAAGAGAACTCGCATGCAACAGAAAACAGAAAAGACTAAAAAGAGAGCGGAAACTCAACTTACACGAACGGAGAAACTAATCGGTCCAATTTGAAGAGCTCGCCGAGAGGATTAATCATACGGTCTCAATTCTTCAATCAAACAACCAGAGAGACAGAACCTCTAGAGAGAAGTCAGAGAACTCTAGAAAAGTGGTTTCTAGAGAGAGAGAGTCTGTTTTAAAATAATGAAACTCGTTTATAACGATTCCATTTATACTAAAACCTTTTAATATTAAAATAATCGAGTCTCACTATTTTTAAACCACTATCACTTTTTAAATGTCATTTTCTAGGGTCTTACACAAAGCATTTGTTAAGTTTGCAAACATTAATGAAACCTAGTTGATAAAATTTAAAAATATTTTTTTAAAAATATAAAAGGAAAACAAATATTCAAATTAAAATATATTTTAAATTTTTGTTTACGTCAATTTTTTAAATTATAATGAATCTCTTTTTTATACAGTAATAAAAATTATAATACATCACTTGATCAAAATGACGCAAAGAACAAAAAAGAAACATAATAATAAAATTTTAAGATAGATATTGTATCTTTTAAACTCCAATATATGTGGGATGGTGATAAAAAAATATTCATAGAAATTACATTAAATTTTTATATTGTAGTAAATAAAAATTATTTATACAATTATAGTGAAAAAAAAATTAAAGTATGATTGTAATGAGTTAGAAAATAAAAAATAATTAGATAAAATTTATCGAAATAGTATTCTACATGATGAAAATAAACAAAAAATAAAAATATTAAAAAATTAACAAATGTGTGTCTTATAAACAATTTGGAGACTATTGAAAGGAATCGCACGAAGGAAGAAAAAAAATGTATAATTAAGAGTATGATAAGATGAAAAATATCTTAGAGATCTAAGTAAACTTTTCAAATATCAACATATATACTCAATGGTTGAGAAATAACAAAAATTTGTTTTAGCGAAATAAAAAAGTTCTTCAAATGAAACAAAAATTAATAATAATAATAATAATAAGTAAAGATTTTTTTTTATATTACCTAGTAAATTAATGTTTATGCTATTAAACACTTAAATTGAGAGTATTAAACATTCTCATGTGAAAGAAAAATATACAATAAATAAAAATATTAAAAAATAATAGAAATATTCAAATGTTAGGCATAAATTTTTGTTAATTGACATACATCATTTTAAATGCGAATGAGTTTCACAAACAAAATAATTAGAAAAAATAAAAAATAGAATGTATATATATATAGGGTTACTTAATTAATTGTATATATTTTAATAATTTAAACGAGATGGAGATATGGCGGGGACGTGTGTTATGGCGGGGATATGTATATCCTCATCTCCATCTCCATATCCAATTGAAAAAATCGAGAATTCTCCATATCCATACCTAGTCAATGCGAAAATTTTCTGTTAAATTGGGACGGGTTCAAACAATCCATTATTTTGTGATTCAATAATAACATATCAAAATAGGTTAGAAGACTCATTTTATAATCTTTAATTAAAACTTGTTTAAACGAAGTTGTGTTAATCCAATAAAGATGTAAAGAACAGAGTGATATAGATCTTGCATTACAGTTTTCTCACAAAAATGTGTTTACTTCCTCATAAGCAAAGAGATTTACTTTTAGAGTGGCACATTGTCAAGTGTATTTTAGTTTTATAAGTTTCAATGTCATTAATGGGATTTGTAGTAAATTAAAAAAAGAATGGTCAAAATAGAAGTTATAAATAATTATATCAACTTTCAATTAACATAAGAATCAACTCTGGACACTTAATATCAACATGTTAAATGACATTTTGTAGTATGCTTTAAAAAATATGTTTTTACATATTTTTTATTAAAATAAAATATGTAAATATTTTTATCCAAGAGTTGTAAATTATAATTTTAAAATAAATAAAATTCGTTTCGACATTAAAAAGATATTGAACTTACTTTTGGAGCAATTTTCCTTCCAATTTAAGGGACACTACCATATTTCATCTTATTTCTTAAATTATATTAATCATTACATAATCCACAAATAATGTGTCCATATACTATAAAGTATTTTATATTTTCATTTATATGAGAATGTACATATATTATAAAATATTTATATTTTATATATTCTTTTTACATGAGATAAAAAGTTTTAGTGATTTAATTATTGAATATTTGAATTTGTATCATTATATATATTTAATGTTAAAAAAATAATTGGAGTCTTTAAATATTCAAGAAACTAAACATATAGATATATATAATTTTATTATTGAATATTTGAATCTGTATGATTCATTATAATAAAATGAATAAATATTAATTAAATAATAAAATATTTATAATATAATAAACTTATAATAACAACAACATCTTATATTTTGTTTAACTTTTGTGCAGAAGATCACAGGTCTTTTTTTCTTAAATAGGATACTTTACACAATTTCTACATGCTCTATGCTTTTTTTTTTCTTCATAATTTGAAACAGGTGAGAATGTGTGTATTCAAATTAGATATTTTTTTTTATCTACATCTTCAGTTCAAGAGTTTATGAAATTTTAGTAACATTTATTCTACAGAACTTAATAAAATAATATAAATAAATAATTATAAAAATATAAATGTTTAGAAAGATTATCACTTAGAACAAAATTTGTACTAAATTTAATATAAACTATTTAAAAAGTAATGTGGCATAAAAGATTCCATTTTAAGTAAAATAAGAACATTAATACATTACTTAAGAGAATTACATTTAACATAAATTAAAAGAAGTTTACCAGATATTTTTCTTTTTTTGGAATGTATTTAATTGATCATAGAAATTAGCTTCAAACAACTTGAGAGAAACTACACACGAAGACATGTATATAAAACCAGAGGATTGATCCGCCCATAGAAAAAAAAAATGGTGGTTCCTCTCTCATCAATAATTGCATGCGCAAGGGAAAACCCATGGGTATGGTTCTGTTTCTCTCTCTCAGATTGATAGCAACAACACATTATCATATTCATTCATTTACTGTCTCATATTTTTAAAAGTATTCTGAAAAGCCTCATCCTGATATTTGTCTTTTTTAATATCGATCGAGTAAATATTAATCATAATCACACGTTTCTAAACGCCACCATCTCTGTAGCCTAGGAAGATGCAAACTTTTGGATTTTAGTGGAAGTGATACACATGAAAAAAATAAAATCCAGTTCATTCAATTTTCTTAAGTAGTCAATATTTAATTATTCATTTATTATCTATACAAATATATTTATTAAGAGGAATAAAAATGATAAACTAAACAAAAAGAGGGATCTGTTAAACTTGACAGTGAAGATGTAAAGAACATTTTTAACACACCAAAAAAATGCTGAAATTTGTGTTTACATTATACAAAGCATCAGTTTTTTTGTATTGGTTTGATGATGATGACTTTTAGCTGTAATCCAAACAGAAAATGGAAGAAAATAATAATGAGAAGAGGTGCCTAATCTGACCGAGTCTGGCATTGACTCAGCATCCGTTACCTTGTTCGGTCAAGGTTTCTCACGCGTTGAACCTTGACGCCTTTCTGCCACATTCACGCATTCTTACACTCAACTTACACACACCTTTCTTTATTTAATCCAAAAACCACTTTCCACGCAACATCTTCACACCCTTCTCCCATCTTCGTATAAAACCTCACTCTTCACACTCGCTTCTACAAACCCATTAACCAAAACAAAATTCAAAACCCACTTCCAAAGCTAGTGATTCTCAAAGCTCAAATCTTGAATTATGGGTGTGTTCAGTGAAGACCCCAATCCAATTGTGATCCGTGAAGTATGGGCATCGAATATAGAATCTGAATTCGAACTCATCCGGGAGCTGATCGATCGCTACCCTTTCATCTCCATGGATACTGAGTTTCCTGGAGTGATTTTCCGGCCGCATGTGGACCCTACCAAACCCTACAACCACCGCACGCGCCGCCCTGCTGACCACTACCGCCTCCTCAAGTCCAACGTTGATTCGCTCAACCTGATCCAGGTCGGTCTCACGCTCTCTGACTCTGCTGGAAACCTTCCCGGCGACGACAGGAATCGCTTCATCTGGGAGTTTAACTTCTGTGACTTTGATGTGGCGCGTGATGCCTACGCGCCGGACTCTATCGCGCTCCTCCGCCGCCAGGGGATTGACTTCGAGCGCAACGCCACCAACGGTGTAGACTCCACGCGCTTTGCAGAGCTGATGATGTCTTCAGGACTCGTGTGCAACGACGCGGTGAGCTGGGTCACCTTTCACAGTGCTTACGATTTCGGGTATTTGGTTAAGATCCTTACCCGACAGGATTTACCGACCCGGTTGGAGGAATTTTTAAATGTTGTGAAAGTGTTCTTTGGAGATAATGTTTATGATGTGAAGCACATGATGAGGTTCTGTGATACACTCTACGGTGGTTTGGATCGGGTTGCACGGACGCTTAACGTGGACCGCGCCGTAGGGAAGTGCCACCAGGCTGGGTCAGACAGCTTACTGACCTGGCACGCGTTCCAGAAGATTGTGGATCTTTATTTTGTCAAGGATGAACACCAAAAACATGCTGGTGTGTTGTTTGGATTAGAAGTTCTTTGTTAATTAAAAAAATATTATAAACATAAATAATAAAGATTCAATTGATTGATTATTTATTGATTTGTTGTTGTTGTTGATGATGATCTAACTTGCTGCTTGAATGCAAATTAAAACTTGACTATTAAGCTTATTACTGTGTTAAGCAAGGTATTGTAAATGGCATAATGGCATGTGGGAAGTTGCCAATCAATGAAAACTTGACAATGAAGTAAATTACAGTGTTACGCAAAGTGGTGAATATTATTATTCTCAAGGGCTTGATTTTCATTTCAGCATGATCATGTGCAGGAACAGAAGCCTTGTGATTGAAAGTGAGTTTATGTTCAACTATTTAGGATGTTTCAGAACATAAACTGAAGAAAACTCTGCTGCTGATGGAAATTGTTTTTACTTGTTTCATTGGTTTCAGCCTACTGTTGGCTATTGCCAGAGATATAATTGTGAGTTGGTGTTGCTTAGTAGATTTCGCAGAATCCAAGGGTGCCTGTGGCTGTAAGTAGCTGTGTTTTTTGTTTATAAGTCCTTACATTTTTAATGCAATTCTTCTCATTACTTTGATAAATTGTAAACAGTTAAATATTCTCAATGTAGAATGATAGTGGTAAACTCCATTCACTTTGCAGATACCCATTTGATTATTTTGGATTTAATTCTGGATACAGTTCTTACAAACAAACAATTCTACCGACATGCCATTTCTCAGACTCATAATTTGTTTTTAAAGTTGTATGTCGATTTTTCAAACTGGTATGATATTTAGCTTTTGGTTAAGTTAAATTAGATTAAAAAAGTTTATTATTTTCAAGATATATTCTGTGTATAGGATTATCCCCTCATTTCAAATGGTTGTGGCACTGAGCAAATATGCTTGTGATTGTTCTATGATCTTAAGGAAAATTATGTTTATGAGTCAAAGAATCTGCTGATTGTAAGAGCGGGCTCTGAAGTTACTTTTAAGGTTTCTTTAAAGAATTCCTAGTTTCATGGACTCAGATACGAGACAAGTTGCCATAATATGTATGTTTTTGTTTAATGCTTGTGTTGTTTGACCACTTACTTCCTTGAATTTTGCAACTTGTAACTTTGGTTTATTTTTAACTGGATTTTATTTTCTAAATTTAGTACTATCAGTTTTGCTTCCTTTTCTGATATCCACATAATGGTTTCTTGGATCTTCTATCCGATTTTGCTGCAGATATTTGTTGCAGATGTTCGAAAAATTAGTCGCTGATTAGTCTGGTTTTCAGTGTCATTCTGAAGACATTTTCTCTTTACTTGCGTAATTGGATTAAAGGAGTAAAAGATATGCTTAAGGAATGGTGCGAAGAGGTATTGTTCTTCCATTTGTTATTCGCTTTTGATGCTTATACTTGATGTTCATGACAGGGGAAATGAATCATAGTTTCTATTCAGATCATCACGAGTTTGTGGTCAAATTGGTTAGGTGTCTGTAAATATGTTTTGCCCTGTTTCACACCTATACACTGCAACTTCGCGTCGTCTCTTGTTCTCGTGTACTTTCACATACAAAGTTTGACAATTTGGCTACAAGGTTCAATCAAGTTATTCCAAATCAATTTATATAATTCAGTTTTTTTTTTTATATTGAAAATCAATTTTTTTAAATTGAATCAAATTACTTAAAGGCATCAATCAAGCAATGTGTGGAATGTTTGGACCTCGGAATCTGAATAACAAAAAAACAAAGAGTAAACGTGGATGGTAGATATAATATTTATTTGGTGGCGGCCAGACATAATTTAACCTTATTTTAGTGAAGTAGATATTCCTGAATATATTATTAAACATGTCCAAGTTTCACGTGCTTCTTAATCCCTGTGGCATGTTTGAACATTCAAACCAGGTAATGATGATATGAAGGTCAAGGTTACCCAACCATAAACAAACACCTCATTGAATCAGTCACCGCTATTGGCATTCCAGAATGATATTTTAGAACAAGAGATTTGTCGTTAGGTTGTTGACATTTTAAACAAGAAGTTTAGGTCATTCCAGTGCTTTATATTCAAAAAGTTTTATATTACTGTACCATAAGGTGATACGGCCAAAAAAAATTTAAAATTTTATTTGTAAAAACCACCATAAGCTGAACATAATGAGCTGAGTAACATAAATACATGTCGACTCTATAGATGATGTATGTTCAGATCATGCTAATAAGCCAAGTAGTATAATTACCATCTAAAGAAAGAAAATCCTAGATTAATTTATTCAATTTAATTAGTAGGTAATTAGGTCAACTGAATTAAAGTATAATTAGATAAGATTCATGATAAAAGCTACAAAGTGCATGATTACGTTTTCTCTAACATTGAATCATTAATACTTCCAAGTATCTTTTATAGGCTTTTCTCATTTCTTTTGTTCCTTACTAAAAAAATTGAGTTATCTTTGAAACGAAGTTTGTGGACCCTTGAAACTGTTTATAAGACTTTATAAGACTTTGTAAGATATATTTCAATCTTACAAGAATATAGAAGTAGAGATTAAAAATAATAATAATTTATATTTAGATTCTTTTTCTAGCTTACTAAAATACTTTCTTTTAAGATGAAATCATATCAAAATCAGATTAAAATAGCGATGGTCAGAACAAATACAAAAATAATATTAAAAAAATATTATCGTATAATTTGTAATTAAATGGTTAGTTTATAAGAACTATTTTTTACTTTAATTTTTTGACTTTTTCAATTATGGATAAAATAGGAGAAAAAAACTCATTTTCTTTGTTAAAAAAAATTCGTATTTTTATAATTTTTCTTGACTTAAAACTTCTTCATTAAATATATTGAACTCCTTTTTTAACAAATAGAAATTCAAGTATTCTAAGTTTCACATTTGATCAGACAGAAAAATGTGTTGTAAACGTGTTGTAAAGTAAATTCATAAACATGTTAAATTAAAGGTTAAAATACTTTATTGGTCCATGTTTTGTTGAAAAATTTCAAATAGGTCCTAAGATTTTTTTTAGTCTCAATTAGATCCATATTTTTTAAAATGTGTAACAATTAGGCCCATTCCGTTAGTATGGTGTTAACGGTGTTAAGGATATGCCAGTCTCACTTCTCATTTTTTTAAATTTTTTAAATTTTTTTAAATTGTTTTTAAACTTTTTAAATTTTTTTTTGAAAATTATTCATGCCACGTGTCACATCAATATTGTGCCAATTCAGTAAGGTGACACGTGTCAAGTCATTGTTTGAATCTCAATGTGGTCCATATATTTGTTATTTTAATTATATTTCAGTCCATTTTTTTTTAATTTTCAATTTCATCCTCTCCAAATTGAGATCAAATTTAACTTTTATATAAATTTTATAATGATATTTTTATTAAACATTTTATTAATATTAAGTTTATTTTATATTTTGTTTTAAAATTTTAAAATATTTATTTTAACTTGTTACAAAATTGTTTTAAATAATTTATATACAAATGTTAAAGTTGGTTTAAAATTAACAATTTTATAAATTTAAATATAAAATTTTAAAACAATTTTGTAAAAAGTTAAAATAAATATATTTAAAAAAATTTTAAAAAATGGGAAATAAAAATAACAAATATATGGACCAAATTGAGATTCAGACAATGATTTAACACGTGTCACCTTGACTTGACACGTGGTACAATATTGACGTGACACGTGGCATGAATAATTTTCAAAAACTAAATTAAAAATTTCAAAAAAAAAATTCAAAAAATTCAAAAAAATTCAAAAAAAATTCAAAAAAATGTGGAGCTGACACGTGACACATCTTTAACACCTTTAACTCTATACTAACAGAATGGTCTTAATTGTTACATATTTTCAAAAATATAGACCTAATTGAGACTAAAAAAAATCTTAAGATCTATTTGAGATTTTTCAACAAAAACATGAACCAAGAGAGTATTTTAACCTAAATTAAAATTGACTTAAATGTTATATCAATCTCTTTCCCTTCATATTTTATTTGTCATGTCTTCGCAGCTTAAAAGATTAGTTACTAATATCAAAACTGATCATTACTCTTGGTAATCAAATAAATCCACATAAAAACTTTTAAAAGACTAAAATAAATAAATATATATATATTAACTATCTCTAGATTTTAAGGAGATTTACAATGTCTATTATATTATTTTATACGTTCCAACAAAATTGTTTTATAGTGTAATTTATCATGGTACTCGTAGCTTTTGTTTGTTTCGAACTATTTACAAACAAAAAATCAAATGTCATTTATGTTTGTCTTTATAAATTTGGAAGGAGTGTACGCGTAGAAAAGGGAAAGGTGATAAGTTTAAACTACTAGCATATATGAAAAGAAATGATGAGAAAGTCAGATCACCATATAAAATTACTCTCGTGTCCTCGTTTTTTATGTTTCTCCCTTCTTTCAAGTCCTTATGCTACGCTGAAAAAAAAAACACCTATGTTATATTTCAGAAATAATAATAATACTAATTATTATTATAATAATAACTATAATTATTTTTCAGAAATAATAATAATACTAATCATTATTATAATTATTATTATTATTTTTATAATAATAACTATAATAGTAATATTTTTTTATAATCAAGGTAAAATGATAATTTTTTATTTTTATCATTAAAATATTTTTTAAATCTATTACATTTATCATTTAATTCTTAAACTTTCATAAACTTTTGTTTCAAATTCTTTTATTTTTCATCATTTTTTTAATTCAAATAATCTCACATTTATTTATTTATTTCTTTTTTTTCTTACAAACACTCAAGTTTACTCTTCCAAATCCATTTTCAGAAACAGACACATAAAAATTTTAAAGTGTGAAAATTAGTAATTCAATTTTTCTCCATATAAAAACTAGTGAAGACTAATTATATATAAAATTTGATATTCATGAGATTTCAGAATCCAAGTTTCAGAAGGAGAACAGGAAGCTGCGGTTAATTAATTAATATGATGAGCGTTGTTGTTGGATGAGAAATGTTGTCCTAATCGAATCAACCCATCTGCTAATAATGCTTTCTTCACTCAAAAGATCAAATTAAAGGTACAGTGTTAGTTAAGTTTGGCCATTTGTAGTTGCAGCTACGAAATTAGAATTAACACCTTCCCTTTTAAACTATCATTCTCTTACCCTATTTGATTAGATACCTTAACCAACTATTGATTACTTTTCACAAATAACTACCACAATTATAATATATTAATCAAGTTTTATTGTTAAAGATAAAAAGACCTAACTATCTAATTTGAGAGAAGTGAATCGAATATGATGGTACCTTTGGAAAAAGATATAATATTAACGACACTCACTCAACTTTTTCATTTGAATTTTCAAAAATTTTACTCCTAAACATAATTTCATTTCAGATACGTTTACATGAAAAATTTGTGAAGAAGACTAACGATTTATTTATATTATATTTATCTATATCGATTATTAAGATGAGTAATTGACTCTAATATCCTTAATAGATTTTTTTAAGAAAAAATATTAATTGTTCTGATACATTCAATCAATTTCACATTGTTTAGAAGTCAAGTTTTTCCTCCTTCCACCCTCCAAAGTATATTTTAAAGACAAAAGTTTGACGGAGCTTTACGTTCCAAAATGGATAATACCTTGAGAATACAATAATTATTCCTATCGATCCTATTAGACGAACTTGGATTGGATCAGAACATCAGTAATAATTTAAATCTAACTCACATAAAATACTAGTTTTAAATCAAAATTAAGATGCAAAATTTTAAGATGTTTAACTTTTTCTATTTCTTAACTAACTAATATGGAATTACATTCACAAGTAATCCAAAACTTTAATCTAATAAATTCATACTTATTTCTCTTTATATATTGTTTATTTTCGTCATCTCCACCCCAAACGTGAAACTTTTGAATCCATACTTTAATTTGTTTAATTAAATATATATATATATATATATATATATATATATATATATATTAATGATCATTTCATATTTAAAAAGTAGCACACACAAAGACCTGCGATTCTGAAGCTCCTCCGGCTTTTTATACTCATCAACCAAGTCCCCAACTTGAACCCCACATACTAATTTCGTGCATTACTAATTAAAGAACGAAGGAGCCAAATTAAAACCATGATGTTTACATGCATCTTCATCCCACGTGTGAATTCAATGCCTGCACATGGCCTAGACACATGTGTGGCCTATCTAGCGTAAGCTTCCATTGCCATGAAGGAGTGTTCATGCAACCACAAACAACCTCCATAGACACCACCAATGAAAAAACAATACAACATCAACATAATCATGAACAAGGGACACAAATATATCATCCTCGTTAAATCAAATCATAAAAGGTTGCGATTAAATCACAAATCATGTAACTTTCTTAAGAACTATGAAGTCTATTGGATACAAAGTGGAAAGTTTTCACGAGAGTAACTTTCGGAAACAGTTCTGCTTTTGAATCCAATAATCATTAAATAACTTTTAATCTGTCATCTAGATTTACTCTTTCTCACTCCGGTGTGGTCATGATCACTTGCTCTTTTGAAGGGGGCTCCGGCGAGGGCTCCGGCGAGAGGGAGAAGGTTCAGACGCAGCCGGAGTGGTGCGAACGTTGCGAGGAAAAGCTTCTTCGCAGATGGCGTTGAAGGCTTTGACGATGACGTGGTGGTGACATGGTGCATTCAGGTGAAGAAAGCACTGCAGAAGATCTTGAAGATCGTCCTCGGACTCGATCTCTTTCTCAAAGATCATTTGGAGCATGGAGTGTCGGAAATCATGATACGGGTTGGAAGAGTCCTTCTCGATGGCCACACTGTCCACAAGAGGGCTTCGTTTGAGTCCAACGTTGTCGTTGTTGTTGATGTTGTTGGGATCATGAAGAGTCTCGGATTCGGATACTGTGGTCGAGGTGAACTCTTCTTCATCTACGTGTTCCATTGAAGTGGTGGAAGAGGCCTTACTGCTAAGGTTGTTTGGCTTTTGATGAGTGTTACGAGAGATTTTGGGTTTGGGAGTCGGTTCATGCACTTCAGAGGCTTTTGATTTGCTACAACCACAGCTTCCGTTTGCTGTGAACACGGTTCTGAGAAGGCTTTTCTTTGTGGAAGACATGAACCTGGAAAGTTGGTTAACGTAAAGAAAGAGGGGTAGAATATATAGAGGGAGAAAAGAAAACAGAGTGAAACAGAGTGAAACAGAGTGTAACAGAGGACTCTGTTTTTGCTTAGTTTGAGGTATGAGAATGGACAAAAGTGGAAGTAAGTTAAGTTGGATAGTCCAAGGTAAATGGGGTGTTGGTAGGATTCCTTTTCAAACTAACTTTGTGCTGAGAGTTAGAAAAGTGAGGTACAAAGTAGATAAAGTGGTGAATTAAATTAGTGTCCTTGAAGAGGAAGGTGGGGTTGCAAGTGTGTGTGAGTCTCTTTCTGAAATGTTTGGTGAAAAAATGGGGGTGGAGTTTAAAGAAGGTGTTTATGAAGGTATTTTGACTTGACGTAGGAGAATTATAGGAGCTTAATCATTTGATGAATCTTGAGGGAGAAAGTTGTTAAATATTTTCAACAATGGCTACACTTTGATGATTCAATAATAACAGAACAGAGAACTCTAGATTTTGAAATGGTAATGGTGCCGTCCTTGCGTTGTTGAATTTACAATAATCTTGTTGCGTAATAAAAATAGGAAAATTACTTTATACTAAAAAGGAACACTCTTTTGTTAATAAAGTTGTCTTCTAAGGAAACAAAACAGGTTTCTTCCAATATGTTTTCTTCTCTGTTTTTTTGCCGCTCAAGCTTTGTCTTTTTGTCTTGTCTGATACTGTGGAGCATAAAATTAAGCTAATTGTTTGTTAAAATAGAAAATAAGTTACTAATAACCAACTTAAATAGCTTCAACCAGATACAAGCATGTAAAGAAAAATGAAAAGTGAGTTATTGGAATAATATATTGATGAATTAATTGATAAATATATATTACATTGAATAGACTGTTTTTCTATGTTAGTTTTGGAAAATAAGTAAAAATAACATTTTATATAGAAAACTAGATGTAGCAAGGCAACATTTTCTTCTTTCTCAAAGGGACATTAAAAGAGAACATAGCCCTGGATTTAGACAAATTAATCTTCAAGCTAGATTCCTTGCTAAAAGTATTAGCAATGAGTTTAATTTGTTTAGCTGTAACTTTTGTGAAAAAGTAAAATACAATCCCTAAGTAATAAATGAGATAACTATGCTTAGTACTCCAAAGTCTTTTCTCAACTAAATCATTAACACCTAAATTAAGTTTTTTTTTTCATGAAAAATAAACAAAAATATAAGGAGAAAGAGATAAATTATTCCTTTTAAAGTATTGACATTTAGGAATTAAAATGGAATAGTTTAAAAAAATCACTACATTTCAATAAACTTTAAAAACTATAAAAAAAAAGGTCTCTAAAAATAGTTTATATTTTCCCCCTTTATTTATTGTTTCGAATAATTATTTTTATGTTATCACTAACATGTAATTTGATATTTGTATTTGCATTCAATTATAACATAAATAAAATTCTATTTTTGATAATAATCTTCAAACTAAAAATATTGAAAATATTAGCAATGAATTTAGTTTGTTTAGTTATAGCCTTTTCAAAAACAAAAAAAGGGTAAAGCACTGAGTAAATAATAAACGATATATGGTATAACCATGTTTAAAAATAGAGCGGTGATACTTTAAATGTTAAATACATCCAAATCGCAACATTAAAAATTAATATTTTAATTAAACTTCTTTTATTTTGTAATTTTAAAAATCAAAATATATTATTATGATAATTATCAAGTTGTTGTAATTGTTTTAGAAGTGCTAAACCATAATTTTCCCCCAAAATTAAAATAGTGTGTCTTTCATTTAGTTTATTAAAAATAAGTTAAGGACGACTAACCCGCATAAGCTACTATGCTCAGCCCATCTTACATATACGAGAAAAAAACTAATAAAATTAGAGATAAATATATTTTTGTACTTTTAGTAAAATTTTGAATTAATTTTTCTTCAAAATTTTGATTCAATTTAGTCTTTCAATTTTATAAATGTGTAAATTTAATTTTTTTAATCAAATTTTGTTAAGTTTGTTTGACGTTTAAAACATATTTCATGATAGTATTTGAGTTTTTTACACTGTTTAAAACATGTTTGTTTCAGTATTTGCTAAGAAATACGTTTAAAATGTTAAATAAACTTAATAAAATTTAGTTAAAAAGACTAAAATTTGTTGAAAAACCCATTCTTAAATATGATGAACTAAATTGATTCAAAGTTTTATAAATAGACTAATTTCAATTTTCATACAAAAATAAAACATTTTAAATTTTAAATTATTAACAACTTTTACGTTTTAAACTTGAGTTTCTAAATAAAGTAAGGATTTCCTATAGATAAAACAGTTAAAAGTAAACATTTAGAATTAATTATATATTGTATTGTAAATAAAGAAAAAGAAGCATACTATCAAGGTTATATATGATGGACTTGGACAGACTAATGCTATTGTGTGATTGAAAATTAGTCCATTTAGTCTACGGTATATTGTAATGGATAAATAATCAGTTTAGTATAATAATATTTCATTTTTCGTATAATAAAAAATAATATTTTTGAAATTTTGATAATTCTTTTTTGGATGTCTTCTATAGTTAAAGTAATAGAATACTTATTTAGCTTTTCATAATTGTCACGTGTTTATATAAAAAGATTAATTAATGTTAATATAGAATTAATTTTAAAAAAATTAATAAAAAATACTTAATATTTATTGTAGTGAACCAATTTACATAGTCAAAACTTTGATAGTATGAAGTTTTTTCTCAACCAAATGATTAGTACCCAAAGAGTTTTTCTTATATACAGAAAAACAAAAATGATAAAAAAAAGTGAGAAATGAAGTTTTTACAACTATTAACCTTTAAAACTAAAATAAAATATACTAAAAAAAAGCATAATTATTAATAGGTAAATTTTGTCGATAATATTTCATCGATAAATCAAAATTATTGTTGAAAAAGTGATGGTTAAAAAATTGTTAATAAATTTTACTTATAAATATTTTATTATGAATAGAAAAAAATCATCAAGAATTATTGATAACCACAATCTCTTAATAAATTCTGTAATTTTTTTTTTATCTTCCACCTCTAACACAACCTTCGTCATTGTCACCTCCTACATTGTTGTGGTTGTCTTTGCCACGATTTTTTATTTTACTCTTTCTCTTTATTCTTATCATTCGTCTCTAATTATTTTGTAACACATATTTCGTCAAATGTTGTGAAAATTTTGACACCCATTATATAATAGAATTTAACAATATATTTTAAAAAAATTACACACACATTTTAAAAAAATTTAATTATCAGAGAATTTTGAAAAATTAAATTGTTAGTGATTTTTTAAAAAATTTAATTATCAACAAATTTTAACAAAGAATTTTAGAACAATTAAATTATTGGTGAATTTAAATAAATATTAAAAAATTTCAATTATCAACGGAATTTTAAGAAAAGTTAAAAACAGATTTATCAATAAATTTTATCACAAATCATCTAAAACGAAAACTTGATGTCCATTTTATCGATAGAACTTATTAAAAAAATTATTACTGAAAAAAATATTAATCGATAATAAAAATGTTAATCTATTAATAAAATTCATTTAAAAAAAATATTTGTCAGCAATAAAAATTTTAAAATTCATTGATAAGACTCGTAAGTAAAGTTTTACCGAAGAATTTTTTTTCAAAGATCATTGTACATGATGGCTTCAAAAGAGTTTATATATTTCAATAAACTAAAAAGTGTTTCAAAATAGTTGTATCAACATATTATTTTTGTATTATTATTAAAATATAAAGTAATATTTTTATGTAAATTTTAAATTTTATTTAATAATTAAGTTATATTTTTAATGATGACTTGTAGAGTCTATCTTAAAAGAGAAAAAAAAAAACTTTTAGAACTTCATTTTAAATTTATTGACATGTAAAAATCAACATAAAATTCTCTTACACTTTCAAAGGCAAATTCAGAAATCTTATTTTTCTATTGCTTAAAAAAATCAAGTTTGGTATAAAATTTAGAAGATGATTATTTGTTGGTCAACATCTATAATATATAAACCATTAGTCATCGATAAGTTTACATGTGGCCCTTCTTCCATCCTTTGCTCTCTTTTTTAACGGCAAAATAATAAGTCTTGCCGTCTTATCCATAACTAGCTTTGAGTTTTGACATTAAAGTCTCACTAACTTCTTATTTTCTTTATTAGATGCATGAACATCTTGTTCATTGATTATGCCATTAGGGCTAAAATCATTCCATAACACCTATATTTGATGTCCATGCATATGGAAGATTTACCACACTAAATCTCAAAATTGAATTGGTGGGTCAATAAATTAATTAATTTGGTCATGCAAGGAGCGTATTGTGCTTGTTGGAAGATCAATTTTTAAACATGATGTAGCATTAGTTCAAGGAGCTTTAGAAAGCAAAGCTCTATCTCAATTATGTCACCAACTTTATCTTTAATGTTAAGCTTTTCATTTAGTATAGTATAGCAAACACAATTTGCAATTCAAATTTCATAACACATAAGGGATTTTGATAAGGGTGTCAAAGTGGGTCTGGTCAAAGCGGGTCTAGCCCGCTAAGCCGGTCCGTCGGCCTGTCAGTCCGCCAAAAAAAAAGACTGGTTGGGTTGCAATTTTCAACCCGTTAGTCTGTTTTGGTTTGATCTGTCTAACCCATCAAATTGGCTGGTCAAAGACAAGTCAGTCTGTCCCAAACTTGTTGACCCATTTTTATTTATTTTTAAAAATTAAAAATAATTAAAAGAATTTTTTTCTATATTATATTTTTTTTATAAATGTAAATATGCAATATTATTATAATTTAGACCGTTAACACTTACAAATTAAGTTCAAATTATTAGTTATAATAGAATAATTTAACATGTAAATATACTAATTATTTTAATGTTTCCAACTAAGGATATTAATCGATCGATTAAAAACTTAAAAAATATTTATAGTTAATATGCTCTAAATATAAACAAAGTTTATAAATAAAAAATTAAAATTAAAAAAAAAAATAAAAAAGTGATAAGTCAGCACGCGACCCACCGATGGATTGTAATTTCTAGCCAATTTTTCAGTGACGGGTCAACCCGACCCAATCCATTTTTTTCACCCCTAAATTTTAATTAATTATCTCATTCTGATAAAAAAATGATATGAAAAAGATATTGAACTAATTTTGTTTACAATATCTCTATATCAGTATTTATAATTTGTGATGTTTCTTTCAAGAACAATCCACCACTTTAGAGAGTCTTGATAAAGTGAAGAAAAATATGCTTTGTAGTTTAAGTTATTATTTTACCCTAATATAATTGTTTGGAACCACTTGTCTTGGGCTTGTTATTATCCTGGAAGACATAATCATAGAATAATACTGATGACATTAGCATTAGTAACGTAGGTTCTGACTAGATTTCTACATATTCCAAAGGAAATAAATATTGGTGCAATTTTCCCATTCTAACTTTGATATTTCCTTTCTTGTAGAAACCTTGCAAAATCATCCATGACCATGACTTGTAAATTTCACGATAGATGAATATTACCACAAACCAACATAAAACTTATTTTTAATCTTTAAAATCATAAAAACATTGATATTTTTTATTAACTTCATAAAAATATTTATTAATTTTGACAATCTATTTTTATTAACATTCCTAATTGATTATTATTTTATCTTCTTTATCATTCTCTCTATATATATAGAGAGAGAGAGAAAGAACTTTTATTTGGTTATAGAGAAATGCTTCTTTGACATCATGAGTGTCATTTGATAACCCACTTTTAAAAGTAAGTAGTCATTAAAAAAAATTGTATTTGTAAAAAAAAATAGTAAAATAGTAAGTATAAAATGAATGTAAAAAAAAAAATTGAATGTCAAAATAGCATGATCCTTTTGTTATAACAAGATAAAAAAATTATGATTATTGAAAGTCAAACCAATCGATGTTTCTAATTTCAAAATGTTAAGGCAGTGCATTCGTATATCTAACCATAAAACTATGCCAAAAAGTATTATTATAGTCCTTTCAACTTTTTTTCTTTTCTATTTGGTCTTCTTCTAACTTCTTTTTCTATTCAATTTTTTTCTTAAGTTTCAATGTTTTCATAGTGCAAAAAGAATGTCAATTATGGCTATTTCCTTACAATCATAATTTGAAGGTTTAAATATTTTTTTTAACTATTGTCATATTTTTTAACGTGGTTCTCATTTAATATTTGTGTTTAATTAGGTTTCAATTTTTGTTAATTTTGATTAATTTAGTATTTTTACTAACAGCGTTTAAATAGTTGACGCGTGTGAACAGTGCAAGTCACTTGTTCGTTCGTAGTTTTTTTTTTTATATATTTTTTTCAATTTAAAATAAAATTGTCCACATGTCAAGTTAGTATTGTATCACGTGTCAATGTCAGTGTTACATATCGTTCATGATTATGTCATTGTTTTTTGTTAAACTCAATTCATATATTCGTTATTTTTCTTGTCCTAATTTTTGTTAATATTGAACAATTTTGTCACTTCTAAATTGAGACTAAATTTAATTTTTATATGAATGTTATGCAGATATTTTTATTAAAATTGACATTTTTATTGAATATATTTTAAATTCAATTATTAATTATAAGATTTATTTATAAATCGAGTATAATCCTTCTATTAAATTATTAAATAGAATATAATTATTAGTAAATCACAAATTTAATATTTTAAAAATATTAACAAATATAGAAATATTAAATTTATGTTTTACTTGACATTTAAAAAAATTAGGAATATTAAATTTATGTTTTACTTGAAATCTAAAAATATTAAAAAATATCAAATTTATGTTTTACAAATATTAATTTTATGTTTTATTAATTATTATATTCTATTTAATAATTGAATTTAAGAATTATATTCAATTTATAATTAGATCTAATAATTGAATTTCAGAAATAATTGATAAAAATGTGAATTTTAATAAAAATATTAGTATAATATTTACATAAAAATTAAATTTGATGTCAATTTGAGAGAGACAAAATTGTTCAATTTTAACCAAAATTGATAATGAATTGAATAAAAATAAAATATAGGGATTGATTTGAAAAAAAAAAATACAACCTCAAATTGATATACATGATACAGACATTGACACATATCATGATATTGACTTAACACATAGAACAATGCTAACATGATATTGGACAATTCTATATAACATGAACTTCACATGTGAAATACAACTTTCACATATATTAATTTTTTTAAACATTGTTAGCGAAAAAAGATTAAATTAACGAAATTAAAACTTAATTGAATACTACAACTAAATGATGACCACATTGATCCAACACGATGAAAAAAAAAGCCTAATTTTTTTTTAATCAGGCTTGATGAAAACTAAATAAACATGACTATAAAAAAGCTACACAACCAAACCCAAAAACTAAACAAGAGTAAACTGTTATTTTTTCTATTAATCATGGATCTTAAAATAAAGTATATTTTGAAAATAAAATATATTAAATTGTAAATTTACATTACTATAATAATTTCACATGGCTTAAGCTAACTCTTTGGAGAATTTAAGATGTGATGGTCAAATTGTACTTGAAGATGTACTCTGCTCACCTCACCCATGTGCTCTTGCATCACTTTTTCTATTTTTTTTTTTTAATTTCTATGTATTGTTATCGATATAATACATAAATCCAATATCTGTTGTCATTTTAATAAAACCTAAATCCTTACATGTATTATTCTTTAAAATCTCCCATTTTGCACCAAAATAAAATCTGAGTTTATGAGTAGATACATAAACGTTTACATGTGAAGAGATGATAAAATCGTCAATAAAACAAATCTATAATATATAAATAGATATAAATTTATATTCTTAGTTTTTATAAGATTAAATGATATTTAAAGTCCATTTCTTAATAATAACTAAAATGAATCCGTTGAAACTATAATTATTTGACTGAACAGTGTTAATGATAAACACATGAAAAAATTAAGGTGTTTGTTAATAATGTTTATGTATTAAATAAGTTTTTTTTTTAATTTGTATACATTTTAATGAAAAAAATGATAATAATTTATTTTCACTTGTTTTGAAATTTTTAAAATATAAATAAAATTTCACAGTTGAAATTTGAAAAAAAAAAAGTATTGTCTGAGAATATTAATCATTCAAATAAAAAGTTCTCTTTATTTCAGAAATAATATAAACTGAATTAATTTTTATGTTTATAATTTCTTTTACTTTACTAATCAATAAAATTGATCTAAATATTATTCTTAAAATAGTTATATAATAGGATTACGCTAATTTAATTTTTAAAAGTTAGTCCAACAGGGGATTTTTCCTAAATTAAAGTTTTTCTGTACTATGATTGGTTGTGAGACAAAGCGTCATTTCTGGAATTTTCTTTTAACACCCCTATCCTCTTCCTGCATTTGCATACATTTTTGGAATAAAAAAATTATTCTAGAATTCTAAAGTAAAACCTAAATTATACAATAAAATATATTTTAAATTGTATATGTAAAAATATATTTTAAGAATGTATTTATGTATTACATAATTAAAAATACATTTTAAATTAATTTAAAATATATTTTCAGATCTACAAATATATTCAAAATTGTGTCCTCTAACACATGTTTTTGAAATTTATGAAAGAAAAAAAACTATAATAATATCGTAAATGTGCAAGAATATCCAATTGCGTAATATCAAATAATCATTTATCTGGTAATTACAACAAAGTCCATTTGTCCAAAGAACCAAAAATACACGTTAATAAATCCCATTTATAAACATTAAAAGAAAACTTAAAGAATGAAAAAAGAAGATGCAGAAATTGAGAAAAGGTGAAATAATTGTGCTTGTATTGCTTGCTACGTGTCTTTCTCTTGGGCTTATTTTGGAAGCCCATTCCAACGAACAGAGAACTATGCCACTGAGTTCAACAACTAATTTATGAACTGATATTTTGTGTCATCGTTATCATTTTACTATCTTTTTCTCTTTGTTGGCTCAAGTGAACTCACATAACATAACACTTTCTGTTTCTCATTTTCTTTTTTCTGCTTTCGATTTTGATCATCTCATAGCAAATTGTTCGAGCATTAGGTACAAGATTTGTGAGGGCCAATGATGACCACATCGCTGCTTCTCCCATCGCCCTCTTGTGCTTCTATACTCAGCAGAGGAACTCACAGAATTTCTGGTTCTGCTTCATTTCACAGACTCAAGTATCGTGTGAAGGGCTTCAGAGTGCAAGCTCTTAGAGAGAAAACGGAGGAAATTGAAAACCCTTCACAGGCATCTTCACCTGAGGAAGTTACAAAGAAGTATGGCCTTGAAGCTGGACTTTGGAAGGTGCCCTTTTCAATTTTTCTCGTCTATTTTGGCTTATCTACGAGTTTAAGGTTGCTAGAAGATTCCGGTTTCGTGAATCGTAGGTTTCTTGGTTTTGGGTGGTTTCGTGTTTGTGTGTAATTGCTGATAAGCTGCCTCGTTTTCTTGGCTTCAATGCTAAGTGTGTATTGGTTCCCACTTAATTAAGTATGTTGCAAAATAGAAGTTCAATTTGGATTGAACTTGGAGAAAAGTCAAAAGTATGATCGAAGGATATGCCATGATATATGATTTTATTGCTGAGGTTTTCCGACAAAGAAAACAGAAACCTTGAAAAAAAAAATAGTTTCAAAACAGTGAGGCAAAAAGGACCAGTTTTGCTTGTCAAAATTTGCCTTTAAATACAAAAAGATGTGCCACTTGATCAATTTATTTTATTTTTTTAGTTAGCCTGTGAAGCCTCTGTTTTTATCCCTAAATTGTAGATTTTCTTTCCATTCCCTTCCTTTGGCCTCGTTTTATTTTACCAAGTTTGGGGAGCACATGATGGGGGGTTTTGGGTGAATTTTTTCCTTCATGGAATGTTAAGTAATGAATCAATATTCAATATTAAATAAAAATGGTGTCTTGCAGATTTTCAGCTCGAAAGAGGAAGGAAAGGATAATTCTGAGGAACAGAAATCAAAGGCTGATCAAGCCAAGGAATTGCTAGCAAAATATGGAGGAGCATACCTGGCTACCTCGATTACACTGTCATTGATCTCTTTCGCACTTTGTTATGCACTAATTAGTGCTGGAATTGATGTCCAATCTTTGTTGCAGAAGGTGCAACACTAAAACAAAACCTAATGTAGATTGCAATTTAATTGAAAACAAAATAATTGCTTTGGATTAATGAATTGCGTGTTTATCTTCAGATTGGAATCTCAGCTGATGAGACTGGCGAAAAGGTTGGTACCTTTGCTTTGGCATATGCCGCACATAAAGCTGCATCTCCAATTAGGTTTCCACCCACAGTGGCTCTTACCCCGATTGTGGCTGGTTGGATTGGAAAGAAAGTTGAGAAAGATAAGTAGCTTGTAGTGATACCTTCAAATGTTAAACAATGAACACGCTTCTCTTCATAGTATCTCGAATTTTATCACCAGATGAACATTAGTTTCCACACTTATGGGCATGTACATTCTTATTATGTCTAAAAAATAATGAAAATGATGTTTAATAATATACATTGTGTATGCCAATAACGTTATCATAATTCGCTTGCATGATTGCATCCACCAGATTAGTAGAATCGCTATAATATAACCCACTAATAAGTTATTGGTTATAGTCAGTGAATCATTGGATTATCGAGGGACAGAATAGCGATAAGGTAATTGCCAACTCACTAAAACCGTTAAAGATGATACGCCTAGGAACATCACTCTTCCAATTTTGCATTCCGAAGTTTTTTATTGCTTGCAAAACATAAGACATGGAGCTAAGTACTACGAAGCCAAGAGTAAAAATAATATACAAGGATGGTTTCAGCAAAGCATCAAGATATTTTTTTCTTGAACTAAGGTCCCTTGGGTTATGTAATATTTTACTATACAATGAGCCAATTGATTGGCCACTCAGTTCCTCGGACTAGCTTCTTGGAGAAACATGAGAAAGCATCTTCATGGAACCTTCAATCCAACCGCCAGAATAATGTAGAGAGGATACAAAAGGAATATGGATGGATGTCATAGGTTCTCAGCGGGAAAAGGAACATCACGTTCACTTTTATATTCACAATGCATCGGAAGCTTCAACCTCCAGAGGGTTTAGATGTAGAAGACACTTCACCTACATTTGACGGATGACTGGGGGTCGAAGTATTCTCGCGAGTCATACAGTAATCTTCCTGAAGCGGATCCAATTCATTCCATTCAACTCCAGCTGTAAATGTAACAATGAAGATTTAGAATATCACCAAGCCTGAATTCCTTTTTTCTTTTTTGTGAAAATCCCAAACCCCTCCCCTGGTGTGTGTGGGTGCATGATATCTAAAGAATGAAATGGAGGATAAGAAGTTTAGGGAGGATACGTTCTGTTCTCCACATGTCAGTTATGCTAACATCAGCATCTGATAAAAGCCAGTAATCAGCTTCACTCTGCAAAGGGAAAAAAAGTTTCAAATAAGCTCCTACACTTGCGCTTTTATTTCTTTTATCAGAAACAATACTGACTTCTTGATTACAAGTTACAACAAAGAAACATCTGAAGCGCGATACGAAAAACAAATGCCTCACAGAATGAGGTGATACTCACAGCAACATCTGAAGGAACAATCTTCATGATCCCACTCACGAAATCCTGTGAGGTAGTAAACTCAGAACTTGGCCCAACATCTGGTCCTTGAACATCTATGCCTTTCCCTCTATCCTCTGGAACCACTGTTGACTGATGTTTGTTAACATCTGGACTGGATGGAAGTTTGGGTGCAACATCAACACCATTAATATCTTCAAACTTCTCTTCAAATTGACTAAAATGACAAAACGAAGGGGAGGTCAGGAATCTAACTGTATTACATGTTGCATGAGAAGCATTATTGCCTCATCCGGCACTGTCATCTACCCATTCCATTGCAATAAACCCTTGAGGTAACTGATTTTAGAATCATAAAAAAAAATACCTAACAAGGTAAACATCTATGGGGCCCATTGTGCTTCTGAGGACTATCCTATATCTCCGCTGCGGATAATCAACAGCCTAATAGAAAAAAGGGGGTTTAAGATGAGAAAAATGCAAGTGATATTTGATATTTAACTTCTACTTAATTCTTCATGCCCTCTCAAATTACCTCGTCAGGATCAGGGACCTCCAAAGTGGTGCCATGAGGAGCTTTAATTGCTATCAAGGTCTCGTTCTGGCAGTAAAGACTACGAGTTCAATAAACATCCAAAAAAAAAGTTTATATTGTGACGCAAAGAATGTAGACGAAGAAATTTACCTGGAAGCAGGGCAAATTTTTTATATCTTCCTCAGTAACAAAAAGCAACCTATGAATGTGGAAAAGATTAAAGAAACACATCAAATATAGTTATGCACACAAAATGGCAGCCAAACAACACAAAGATGAGTAAAGGAAAAATGAATATTACCTCTCATTGTTTTCATCTTCACTGAGCTCCCGCAGTCTTTCTTGCATCTCCCTGCAATTAAATAGAAAACTAAGTGGTCAAGGCATGGTCCAAAAACATTATAGTTGAATAAGCCAATGAAGATAAATATGCCAAGGATGGTTCCCAAACCTTATTTGTTCATCTAACCGGCGCTCGTCCATTGTTAAATTTTCAACTTCTGCCTGCAGATGAGAAACAGAAAGAAATCAAATGCCAACAAAATTTCAGGAATTAATATTATCTGTGAAGTATAATATAAAATAAATTATACAAAAATTCAATCCCAATACCCATTGCAAAGCAACTTACTGAAATTCAAGTCAGAGAAGGTCTGTAATTTGTTTCAATCAAAATAAAATGTTTCACAGGCTAGCACATAAAATGATTTGACAACAGCTAGATCCAGCAAGAAAAAATGAAAGTTTCTCGACAGGAAACCATAAATTGAATACATAATCGGGCTTTATATGTTCCAATCCAATGATACATCTCCATGTGAATCCCAAGCAGAAAATTGAATCATTTCTAACCTGTAAACTGGCAAAACTATCATCAGCCTCTCCCGGTCTTGAAACATCCAGTCCCCTGATCAATATTCATCAAAGGGGTCAGTAAAATAGTTTAAAACTTCAATAACTCAACAATTATGAGAAGGATTGAGAATAGATATTCCTACTTCCACTGAATTCGGTTCTTCAGTTTCTTTTCTATAAGGCCAATCCCTTCAAGAACGTTTGTTATATCATATATCCTTCTCTTTTGCACCTGTAGATACCAAAAAAAAAAAGAAACATCAAATTATCAAACATTACAATATGGAATCACAAGAGCATATGAAAATATATTAACCTCTAACGTGTCTGCAGCTTTATTCAGATCAAGGATACCATCCTCGGCTTGTTTGATCAAATTGATGAACTTCTTGGTCAACAGACCTATTTTTTATGAAAATGATATATGCAGTAATTAAAAAAAATGTATAGCAATTTTCTTTCGTCAGTAAAACATATTGAATGAAGGGAAAATTACAGTTAATCTACCAGTAGTTTCACCATTTTCAAATGAACCCACCAGACTTTTTTTTTTTTGTAAATGAAATCTCCTCGACTTTAGTTTAACTTGAAAACATTAGCTTCAGTTAACTTCAATGTCAATTCAACATTAACTCATCCTATCCATCTAAGGCATGGTTGGTTGGTTTGATTTAAAAAACTAAACCAAACTGTAATCAAAACTAATTAAAGAATCAGTATACAAACCACACCACGTTTAAAAACCAGCTCTCCAAAACTGTAATTAAACCCAAGGGTGTGATCCTTTATGCTGCAAAACAATCATGTTGATGGATCTGCATGCGCTTCGATACGGAGGATAGCAATGACAAGGAGCGTAACAGAGCAGGTTGTGCCTCTGTTGGTACATGGTAGTGGTAGAGGAATGTGTAGGTTTAGGAGATTTTGGTTAAGTGACAGAGATTGAAAGCATGGACAACAACAAGGAGTCAGTCAGCTTCTAGGTGAGTGCGGGTGTCAGAAATAACATTTTCTATATTTTAAATTAGTTGAATCTGGTTAACTGAATCGGATTTGAAAGTAATTATCTCAACAGCTTTTTAGATAGAAATGGGTTAGGCTATTAGAAAGCTAAATACAATTTGATTCTTCTAGGTGTGGTTCAGTTAAGTTTGCAATTCAGTTTGGTTTTGAGTTGTTCCTTACCCATCCTTTTGGACCCACCAAAGTGGCTTTTATTTCCAGAGGGTAATGCATAAACTAAACAATAACTTTGGAGGGTAGGGTACGTTTTGAAAATATTAAACCAGAATGAAATAATGATAAAATAAACAACCAATGTAAATGTTGATTGTAAAATTTGTTAGTGTATAAACTACAAGTTTTTGGTTGAGAGGGTTTAATACACAATGAAAGTTGAGGCCACTAAATGAGAAAGGATGAAACTACAAGAAACCAAAGGGTAATAATATAACCATAAAAAATTGAATAAACAATAAACCTTGATGATCAACAATGAAATACAAAAAGCTATAATACCTAAAGAGCTGTCATAACGACATGGACCAGCAGGAGTTAGATTATTGCCAGAAGGAGAACCTGCCAGTTTACAGAAAAAAAAAAAAAAATAATTAAATTTTTTTATACCAAAACACAGGTAAGTAATTGTGGTGTATGTTAGTTGACAAAGAACCAAAATACGAATTACATGCATTTTCTTGTGATATCTATTAAAAATAAAAACATATAAACCTATTATACAATGTTTGGAAGATGATATTCACCAATATTTGAGCCTGGAGTTTGAGTTCCAAGTCTGTTGCATTTTGTCATCCTAGAGGATTTGCCACCCTTCCCTGTCTTTCCTGATACAGGTGTACGAAAAGGACTATTAGCTGGTTCAGTGGATCCAGGAGTCATCCTATCACCAGAATCAGCTTCAAAATCAGCTGCTTCACTCTTCCGCTTCAATTGCTGAAATGTGAAAATATACTCATTGCAATCAATAGAAATGACAATAGACAGGAGAATTAGCATAGTAAGAATTACATTTTCACAAATAATTCACATACTATAAACCATAATGGACAATCTATATTTGGGTCCAAAGCATTGCAAGAATTTAATTGCAAAGTAATATTTAATTAGAATGTTCATAAAGCAAATGAAAGAATAATTCAATACTATTATAGAGATGTCCATCACAAGAGTATGCATAATTCATTCTTTCACATGATCACTAACTAATCTATTGCTAGTTTGTAATCATTTAATGAGAAACCTTTAATTTGAAACCCTTTTTTCCCAGAGCCCCAAGGACAAAAGGACTAGGCATGACACAAGCACAAATATGTATAATTGCTTTCATATGAAAGTAAGAAAGGCACCCCCAAAAGAATGTCACAAAAACTCAGAATTCGTAGTCAAGGAAATGGATAAAGTGACTGATCTGTGGTCAAATCAAATGCCCAATAACCTATAAATTTGGTAGACTCCAACTTCAACATTTGGTTGAGTAAAATGATTCAAATAAAACATAAGCAGGCCAGAGCTAAAAAAGTACACATAATTTCACATGAAGTCAATGGGACTTTCCAGAAGTACTTCAAAGCAGATAATACAACCAATAAATTCCCCTTCCACTTCCTCCGGAAATTGACCAATTTACAATCACACTGTGAACTCAACTTCTGGATAATCAACAACCACATCCATTCAAGTTCTTCATTGCTCTAGTCACAAACTGAAGAACTTAATATCACCAAAGAGACTAAACAGAAGGAACAGTTTATAACCTTCTATACAAAGATATCAACCAATTAATTCCATACCCTGTATAAAAACAAGCCACACACACATTATATTTCCAACTCTCAAACACCCTAACTTGGGAAATCAAAATTCAATCACAACTACCACTTAACAAACCCCAACCAAGTTACAATCTAGCTGCAGTGTCACCTATAAACTAATTCAACGACTAACGCCAACAAATTAGCAACTCAGTAACTAATTAAACCCTTTAATTGAGCAGATCTCTGGTTCTCCACAAATTCCCCGAGCCACCACGAGCACTGAACCACAACACCCACTCTAACAACTCAACAGCCACGAAAATAATAAAAAAGCCTAAAATATAAAAAACAAAATTAGGGAAGCACTGACAGGAGTCTTGACGACGACGGCTTCAGCGTCGAGGCGGCGGTGGTCAGGGGCGAAGCGGTGGTAGTCTCCGGCGGCGGCGAAGGGCGGTTTCATGGAAGAGAAGGGGAGTTGGCGTTTCATGGAGTGCATGATCTGATCGGGTGGGTTGGAGGAGGCAGTGGCGGTGGCGGCAGCGGAAGGAGCGCGCGGTGCCGACATCCGCCTCACGGAAGGGGGGATCGGTGCGGTTTGAGAGTGATAATTGGGGGAATCGGAAGGAATGGGAGAGGAAACAAAGATCTGAACGATTGTTGAGTCGGAAAATAATAAAGCGGGAGAGAGAAATGAAGGAGAAAACGAGGGAAAGAGAAAAAAGAGAGAGAAGAAGAAGAAGATGAAGAGAAGGGAGGGAATTTGGTTCGGATATAGATGTGGAGGGAAGCACTTACTACAATAAATTCCCAAATAAATATATTATATATTATTTATAATTATTACTATTTCTTTTCAGAGAAAAACAGACCAATTATTATTGTTATTATTAATATTGTGTTTTGTCTACTCATTCCTATTTTAATTTTATTTTTTTAGTGAAACAAAAGAGGATTACAATCATCGATCTGCAGTGTAAGCATTATTTTTAAGAGGAAACAAAAGAGTTTAATTTTCATGTATAGAATATGCAAGAATTTTACCTTAATAATTAACTAAAAAGCATATTCATCATCATTATATCAATGATATTTTTAAATCATCACTATAAAACTTAACAAAATCATTGTATACCAAAAACTATGATTAGAGTTAAAAAGACCGAATTGGATTGGGCCAATTGATAATAAAATTCAATAATTCGAATGAAATGTATTAAGAATATTGAACTTCTGAAGTAATTGATTTTAATTTAACAAAATGCAAAAAATAAAAATAAAAATACAATAAAATCTACAATTAAATATATAAATACGTGCACTATTTTCTTAAATCAAAAATAAAATTAATATATAACTTTTTCTTAGGAAAAAATAATTTATAACTATAATATATCAATAAGGAAGAGACAATATACTCATTTAAATATGTTGGAAAAATATAGCGAGTCTTACATAAATAATATTTTGTATAATATATGATAGTTTTTATTAAGTATTATTTCTATTAGAGAGTATTCCTATATATCACTAACGTTAAAATTTGGACAATTAATGAAATAAAATTTAAGTTCAACCATTATATATTAAGATTAATAGTGTAAAATTTTTTATATGGTATACCAATAAACACTTACTATTCGTACACTTTTAGAATTATTAAAGTAAAAGTTAATACCATTATTGCATATGATCATTTATAATTGAATAATAATGTAAAATTAATTTATATGATCGGTGTATAACTATTTTTCTTCCAAAATTCAATTTTAATATTCACACTATGAGTCAGTTTAAACCAAAATCTAATTTTATCTTAATTATCTTTAATTTTAAAAGAGCAAGAAATTTGTCATTACCTTATACCACTTCTAATCAATTAATCACACTATCACTTTTGTAATAAGAGTTCTCTGAAACTTTCCCAGCTATTAGATTAAAACAATTAATGTTTAAAGAGATATTCAATATTATCTCCCACTTAGTTCTAATAAAAAAATAACTAGATTGGAGCTCGTGTTAGATAGCAAATAATTAAAGTGGTGATTATGTAACAAACTGAAATTAAATTTGTTGTGTTGACTTTTCAATCAAAGCAAAGAATGATTAAAAAATATATCTAACACTTATTTCAAATACCAGATAAATTATGATAATAACCCACTCTTTAATGCTTTATCTGTTTCACATAATAAATATAAAAAGAGACAATAAAATTATGATTCTTATTTTTTTACTTTTATTTTTTACTTTCATTAATGTAGTACTATTTTTTTTCAAAAAAATTAATAATCTACATTAAACCACTTCAAAAAAAAATAAAAGATAAGAATTCAGGAAGTCGAAGTATAATTTTGTTAAAATAAGAGACAAGAAGAAAAACAAAGGTAAAAGCATGGAATAAGAAAAGACATAAACTAAGAAAACTAACCTCGTTTAGTTGTTATAGATAATATAAAAATGAGTTTATTTTGCATAAACCTGTTGTTAATTGCTATAAAAACGAAACGAGTTTTTTCTTTTACACTTCTGTTTTTGTTTGGTGACTCTTAATAAAATTAAAAATTAGTTTGAAACTTTTCTAAGTTGCAACTTTTACAAGTTCTGGTCCAACTATTTTTTTTTTTAAGAAAAAGTTGCACACCCAACTCTTTTCTAAGAATACAAAAAATACAGAAAAAAATAACAAAACCAGATAATACTGAGAAATTGTCATGTGCTAGAACAGTGCAAGACAAATGAAGCAAGCATGTTTGTACAAAAATCACAAAAAATGAAGTAACCATAAAAAGAGAAAAAGTTGACCTTATGAAAAGAGTGAGGAACATGACATACAAAATCAGTACACCCTGTAAAAGGTTGTGTACCCTTAAATAGTCATATGCAACTATACCAAAACCAAAAAAGTAATCAACAATGTCACAAGGTCAAAGTAAAAGTCAAAACTCCTAGTTTCTTTTCTTCTATTTCATATTGCAGCCACATTTTACCAACGATTATGATCTTTCACATGCTGAGATTTTGCACCACCCCACTGAGGCCGCAATGAACTGCTACTAGATGCACCCCTACCTTGTCCCCGACCAAAATGCCTCTCAGTAGTAGTAGCTGTTGTTACATGATAAGAGCCTGCATCATTATGTTGTTCATGACTAGGAATTCTTTCATTTTCCACTGTATTAACTTTTCTCCCTCTACCACCCCATCCAACACCAGCACCTTTGTGAATAAAGGAAGGTGCATTTGATGAAAAGCTTCTTGCATGTTGGCTACTTCCATTTGATGAAAAGCCTCTTTCATGTTGTCTACTTGGATCTGAGAAAAACCTTGGAGGAGTATTGCTCGTGTTTTCACTCCGCCGTTTGTCTTGGTTTTGCAGACTGAGTTACCAAGTTGGCCAGTTAAAAGAAAAGTGATTTTGTTTGAGATGTGAAGATATGAAACCAAAACATGCTTGTAAGCATTTATATATATATATATATA
>Ga0214544_1003250_pt1 | contig 33861 bp, 12 predicted proteins | sample CNSS3metaG_FD_160074 | JGI IMG/M metagenome (GOLD analysis project Ga0214544, IMG submission 160074) | Root nodule microbial communities from cowpea collected in UCLA plant growth center, Los Angeles, California, USA - CNSS3 | ecosystem: Host-associated > Plants > Roots > Nodule | place: USA...
GTGTCCCTGAAAGGAAGAAGAGAAGTGAGTGGAGATTGTAGTGTGATAAGTGTGATGAGCAGAGAAAGACTTACAGAGAAGGGAACCAATAGAGTGGAAGGGAAGTGTGTTGAGAGTGATAAACAGAGTGGTAGAGAAGATGATGCAAGGAGTGTGGAAATGATGGTTTGAGCAGTTTTCGAGAGACAAGGTGGCGCCATATGAGTGAGCGGTGGTTGTCGGTGTCGGAGGGACATTGAGACAGAATATCCCTCAAAACACGGTACAGTTCATTGGCTTCTGCTAGTGTTAACCCTGCGTTCACCAAGTCTTCTACTTGCAATTCGCTCACACTCTTCACCATCTCTTTCTCTCCTCTTTGAAATCTGGAAATTGAATGAAAAGTTGCAGAATGGTTGTTGAGTTCTTGAGTTTGAGGTGATTCAAGTGGATCATGCAGTATTTTCACACCACCTAACACTTCCAACTCGGTATTTTAAAAAAAAAAAAAAAAAAAACTTTGAGAAAGGTTGGAACAACTTCACACGTGTTCCGTTTATTGCAGCTACCAACAGAGGCAAGGTCCCAAAGTTGACCACAACATAGGTAGTAGGTGACGCCTCTCCTCACAAACAACCAAACCAACCACGTTTTTTTCCCTCCAAAAATCATAATTAATAAGTTCATGTGAAATTATATTTTATTCATGTGAAATTAATAAGTTCTTAATTGGTTTTGAAAATAATAATTTAGTTTAATTAATTAGAAAATAGTTATTATTTATAAATGATTTAGTAAGTTTGAATTTAATTTATGCCTCTTTATTTTTTTTAATTTAATAATCCTAAATTTTTAACTTTAAAATTAAAATATTGTGGTAGTTCATTTAATAAATTGTGTTTTTTATAGATTCTTTTTAAAGAAAATTTTCATTTAAGTTATGTTAAAACATTTGATTAAACGATCTCTTTGAATTTTTTTTTTTACTGTTATTCTTTTATTCTATTTTGGTTTCATAGTTCAGTATTCTTGTCACTCAAATTAAGAACGCTGTCTATGTATTTGTAATATTTTAGCAAAAGGATTGGAAATAATGCCTAAAAAGGAAATAAAAAGATTATTTATGAAAACTTGGTCATAGATAACTTTTTCGCATTTTTTGTGTGTGTTTATAGTATTTACAGAGAAGTTTGTAAATAGTGTATACAAACTAAAACATATAATTGAATTTTATTGATTAAATTATACTTAAAAAAGACGTAAAATAAAATATTGAAAATTAATTATGTTAATTAAATTTTAATATTTTCTTAAAAAATCATCCAAAAAAAATTGGTTTTCTATTAATTAAAAAAAATTAATAATAAAAAATGCATACAAATTATTTATTGTTATCATTAATTTTAATAAAAATTATTTTATAGTTACTAAACTTTTACTAGAATAAAAAGAAAATGAACATGTGTTTTCACTAATATACATAACGTTTTGTCCCATGCCATACGTACCGATCTCTTTTTTCTGCTGAGTATCATCGAAACACCTTTTAATTTATAAAATTATAATTATAGTAATTAACAATTATAATTTAAAAACTCTATGTTACTATCATATATAACATGATATAATAGTCTGAAAAACGATCTATTTGAGATCTTAAAAATTAAAACAGCTAAATATAATACATTGTATTAACCTGAAAAACAAAGTATATGTTTTCAGAAGTTATTACTCACTTTTTCTAAGTATTTTAAGTTGCTTCCTCAAATAATATATATCAACATATTTTTTTCCCTATAATATATTCTTACTTCTCACAGATATCATCAAAATTCGGTTAATTAGAATCCATAACTTCTTTACAAAAGAAGTGAATTTAAAAGACGTGTTTTCCTTTACTCAACAAAACACATCTTTACAAATCTTTGTTGTTGTTTCCCAAAATTTAGTTAAACAAACAAATTTAATATAACAAAGTAAATAAAAACAAGAACTGAGAAAACAATTAAAAGCATGTGATGATAAATAACCATTATCCAGTTACAACTATGAAGAATCAACTAAGTCACTCTCCAGAACAACGAGCAAGGATGAGTTATTATTGAATTATTAACTATCATTCTCATTTACATAAACACTGGAACACTGTATAAGATTTAAGTTAATAAAAGGACAGTTGTACCACATTCACTTGGCAAATCGAACAGTCCACTCTGCAGCAATACCATCATGTTTTGCTCTGTCTCCTGAATACAAGTGAGCAATGCCAGGGACAACAGCATTATCTGCAAAAATTATTACAACTTTATACTCCAAGATCATAAATGCCTACTTGATATGTTGATGGAAAGTGTTGGTGTTATTAATATTACATGTTTGAAAACAAGATTTCATCAGCCACAGCAACTTTTTACAGTTAAGGAAGAGAAGTATGAGATAAGATGGTTGATAGATATGATGAAGAACAGAAGAAAAAAGAAATGTGTGTGAAAACATGATGTAGGAATTATATCACAGAGCTGATTGGTTTAACAAAACGCTTTTATATTCTTATTTTCTGTTTTAGAACAAAAATGAATCATATTGTCAAATCAAGCAACCCCTTAACTTGGTTGAATCCAAAGTGTCAAAAAAGAAAACAAAATTAGTTGGTGTCCCTGTTACAATGTGCTACATCTCCAATACAGGGCAAGGCTGAAGAATGAACTAACATACAGACCATCAACAACCTCCATTTATAGCAACAAAATAGAAAATGAATACAAGACAGGTGAATACAATACAATGACCAAAATAGTCATATGAATAAGTATTTTTTTAAGAGGTTGGAAGAACTTACAATGATCAGGATTTGTGAAAATTGATCTAACTGCAAGTAGCACCTTAGTAATTGTTAGTGCTGGACTCCAATCATCCTTCAATATTCCCATACTTACAAGGCCGTCAGGGTCTACATTGCAGTGGTAAATGCGTGTTTTGAATACCACCTGCAATCTCATATCTTTAATTTAAGATACTAAAACACTGAAATTACTGCAACAGCAATATCCATTATTTTCTGGTTTGTTTGCATATCGCTCCTTTGTTTCCAGAACCACTACCACTCTTCCTTGATCAGGGGAAGTTTATGAAAATCAAGAAAAACAGAAGGAGGATAATTTAGGCTCTTCATAAAAGATTTTGAACATTTCTCAGAAGGTTTGTGCAGGATTTCAAAACAAAGGTGATATACTTTTAAAAACTGCAAAAATAGAAGAGGTAACAGTAATATACTCAAAAAGGGGAAAAAATTTATCTGCTCCAAATTTCAATTTACGAAACTAGAATTTAAAAAACAGATGGAAGTTCACACTGATCCAATCAACTCCCTAAAACAGCACAGCAGACAGCAAACTTTCCATTTGCCAAATCAAAAGCCAAAAATATGTACATTCAAGCAATTGATGAAAAACCTTTTCCAATGACAATTGTTAGCACAGAGACTAACATGGACATTGCGACACACACACACACACACACACACATATATATATATATATATTGAACATCATTAAGAATTAATTAAACTGACAATAAAGATTTATTTATCCAAAATCATCTACAAACAAGGTTAATCAAATATATCAATCTAAACACATTGTCATCTTATACAAAAATGAATTTAATTCATCTATCTAAATCCAAAAAAAGTGAAAAGTTTCAAGACATTTCATCCCCTTCTTGATCATCATCATTGAAAAAGACACTTTAACGAGGTTCATCAAAAACAAAATAACTTTAAAATTTCACATTATACTAAGATATGATAGTAGAATAAATCAAAAAAGTTCCTAATAATACATATATAATCCAAATACTCTTGATTATATACGATTTGATCCTTATTTCTATAATTATAATAGAACTTAACACAAGTTTGAGTTTTTAAAAAATCACCATGTCTTTTTAAATAAGACATTTCACCGATACGTATGGTGCATCTGCCGTATGTGTGTTGGTATCCAATTCATGTCAAACATAGGGACACACCATTGAGGAGACATGTTTGAGCTTCCTAGTTTGTCTAATTCTTACGAAATGAGCATCTAGTGATTATATATCTTGGAATTTTGGACAACCTTCCTACTCTTGAAAAGGAAAGGTGACACGAACATTCAATTTTATTTATTTTCCAAGAATTATACGCCATATCCTTATTTTCACAACAGTGATGATAGCTGAATGGTCCTCAGAATTAATTTGCTTTTTTTTTAAGGGACTCTACCCCAGTCTTGACTTTAAGATTTCCTACTCATGTCCATGAGAAAACCCATCCCAAAAAGACTGATCTGTTAAGTGAGAGAATACTCTACCTAACCACTCATTGAATGATTTTCATTCTAACTCTTTAAGCACATGTATCATGTATGTACTTCCCTAGCTGCTTCTTTTCAAGTCACTCTTCCACATGAATTCCATAAAATTAGTCTGTTGGGTAAAGAGCCTCATGGCTCAAGTGCCACATTGAGCCCCTATACTCAATATGGAACATAATAATCAAAGACAAGTTCATCGCTTTGCAAAACCGAACTAGTGACTGATGGAACTAGTGACTGATGGACTAAGTCATGTGTACAGTCTGCTTGAATGACTCAAGTGATCGAGAGAATCATGGTCCAAATGTGTACCCCATGTGCAAATTGATAAAGCCTGTCTTGATCCACAACCAATCCTAATAAGTAAATATCAACATCATCCATAAACAACTTTATCTGGTCAACAAGTAGCATGGATTCCAAGGAATTGAATCCAGTCATTGTATAAAATACAGCTTCATGTCAAGCATGTATACAACATGTCAGAACACGCATTTAACAGTAACCTTTGTTCTACCTAAAAATCTAGTCTGAATCTAAACCCCTTAGTTCCTTGTGGCTTACTGTCTACATTGTCAGGCAGTCTCTAGTCCTCCTGGGTCTTGATTCACCAAGCATGCGCACCAATAAACTCGACTAAAGAGTCGACAGAACCAAAACTGTGCCATATCTCACCAAGCTCAATGAACTAGGAGTATTCCACTTTGGATAATAGGTATTGTAACTAGTATTACAGTGATCAATTTAATTGGTATTTTCTTTTATGCTTCATTTTCCGAATTGGGCTCATCGCTGTAGTAATTGTATTCTAATATGATTTTTTAAATGAAAGCATAATAACTCAAGAGGGATCCACTCTATCTTTGAGATATGCAAGCGGATCCCCTTCAGTTCTTAATTCAACGACAAAATGACAGATAAAACCATATATCCAACTTGACAGAAGTCAAAATGGAAGGAATTCAATGAAAAAATATTTCGAAGACTACACGTCATCTTCTGATTAGAAAGAGACACCCTATGGGCTGTAGTTCTTAAGAGAAAATAAAAACCAATGGCTAAAGATTCATACACACCCACAAGCGTGAAAATTCATGCAAATCTTTCACCTTTACTTGTGAAAAGGAAGAAAACACATGTTCTAAAACATTACTATAGAATGCTCTATAAATAAAAGGGAAAAAGTTAGAAGCACTTCGTACACTTTTTTGGTTGTATAAGTACATAACCTATAAAATAAAGGACAGAAGCACTTCTATCACAACTAGCAACAAAATGATCAGATCCAGTCCAGCAGACGGCTAGCAAAATTCTTCTACACGCCAATGCAAACACTAAATTATGAGAAAGAAACATCAACTGAAAAAAGACGCTAAATAATAATTTGTCACACTTACTAATAAGTCAGGTAATGGTTATTGCGGCTGTTTGGCTAAATTTCCTAATTAGAAGAAAAAGAATAAGGAAAAATGAAAACAACACTAGTTCAGAGTGAGTTAAGTTTGCAAAATACGTACGCCTAAAACAAACTAACAAACAACATACAAGGGAAATTGAAACAAGTATCAGATTAGAAAAGATGAAAAGGATTACTCAAAAGAAGTACATGTTCACTCCTTTGTAGAAAACATAGAATTGAATGGTGCAAGAAACATGAAGAACGTACCTGGGGAGGCTTGAAGGGATAATCACTGGGAAATTTGATGTCAAGGAAAAAGATTCCACCTTGGTAGGGTGTTCCTACAGAGAAGAAGTTGATAAAGGAAAAATCAGAGTTGGGAAGATGATAGGACAGTGATAGGATTAATAAACAGAATTGGGAATGTGTAGCTACCTGGGGTTCCAATAATGGTGGCAATCCAGTGATATAGGTTATCGCCCTTAGGGCCAGCGGAGCAATCGGGAGGAGGGTCGTTGTTGAGTTCCACCATTTCCCTCTGAATCCTCTTTCCTGAAGCCGACACGGAGGTTGTGGGTACCCATGACGATGTTGAAGAACTCCACGATGATTTTCCTCCTCCTCCTGATATCATCATCAATCTCTCAAACCCCAAACAAACTCAACAATTATCTTCTTCTTCAAACTTTCCACAACCAAGGACCAGAGTGTTTCATTTCATCCTCTCCCATCTTTTGCTCCCCACAACCAGTCCACTACATTTTTATCTCAAGAATTTCAACTCAAATGTTATGTACTAATGTAATGGATAATGTCCAAAATTTGACATATGCGATCATTAATCGAACTCAAATGAACAGCTATGTTATATAAAAAAGTCTCCAAAACATATAATATTTTATATTTAAATAAAAATTATTCTTTAACTTTATATATAATATAATTATGGTTACATTATTTCATTCAAATATTAAATTAGAGGATATTATTGTTAAATATTTTTATATTTGTAACTAAAAAAATTAAAACTAAAATATCTTCTTATTAATTAATTTTTTTAGAATAATATAATTATTCACTATTTTTATAATTTTTACTTCCTTATGTTTTGGGATTTTATTTAACTAGATTTTTTTTAGTTCCTTGTATTTTGGTAGGATTTTATTTCACTATATTACTTTTAAGTTTTCATTGTGTTTTTTTATGTTCTTTAAGTGCGGAGGTATCTCGTACTCTTTCTAATTTCTAAACCAATGAGTATCTTCATAATTCTTAGATTTTGGAATTATCTCTTATTGTTCCTAATTCCTAAACTTCGAAGGTATCTCTTTCTCTTCTTAAACCTCAGAGATATTTATTATTTACATCTCTACATTGTGCCTACAATATTAGAATTGATGGGATTAATATAAGTTTGAGTATTCTTCCTAAACCTCAAAGTATTTGTTATACGCAAAGCGCCTAATCCAATTGGGTTACACAAATTCAGCACTACACTAACTTATTTATAAGACTTAATCGAAGAAAAGACGAGGGTGGAAGCATTTTACAAACAATAACAACACAAAATGTTAACCCTAACCTAGATAACTCACACTTAAAAAAAAAAAATCCATCTACAATCTTTCATTTTATGAAAATAATAATGGATAACATCACTAATTGACGTGTGTATTTTAGTGTCGTGTGTGTTTTGGTGTTTAAGTCTTGCAAAGGCTATAAATATACATAATTTTTTGTCATATGTTCTTTAATATGAATTATTATGGCCTTAACAAGGGTTAAACAATAAAACACACACACGTCAATAACATGATGTTATCCATAATCCTTAAAAAAACCAAGGTCAAATCTTCATATGGAAACAAAATTTGTCACCCTATGAGTCTTTAACCTAATAATGAGATGTGATAATGTCCAAAATGTGACATGTGGCCATTAATTGAACTCAAATGAACACCTATATTATATAAAAAAGTCTCCAAAACATATAGTATTTTATACTCAAATAAAAATTATTCTTTAGTTTTTCTTATAATCAGAGTTACATTGTTTCATTCAAATCTTAAATTAGAGGGCATGCGACCATTAATTGAACTTAAATGAACATCTATTATATAAAAAGTCTCCAAAACATATAATATTTTATACTTAAATAAAAGTTATTCTTTAGTTTTTCTTATAATCACAATTACATTGTTTCATTCAAATCTTAAATTAGAGGGACATTGTTGTTAAATATTTTTATATTTGTAATTAAAATAATTAAAATAAAAACATCCCCTTATTAATTAGTTTTTTCACAATTTAATTATTCATTATTTTTCGAATTTTTAGTTCATTATGTTTTAGAATTTTATTTGACTAGATTCTATTTTTTTTAGTTCTTTGTATTTTGGTGGGATTTTATTTGACTAGATTGGTTTTAAGTTTCTTGTGTTATATCTTTTATTCTTTCTAAATTGCAGAGGTATCTTGTATTCTTTCTAATTTCTAAACCAGTGAGTATTTTCTTAATTCCTAAACTTCATAATTATTTCTTACTGTTCCTAATTCCTAAACTTTTGGAATTATCTCTAATCGTTCCTGATTCATAAACTTCGAAGGTATCTCTTTCTCTTCCTAAACTTCGGAGGTATCTCTTACTCTTCCTAATTCCTAAACCTCGAAGGTATATATTTCTCTTTCTAACTCCTAGACCTGAGAGGTATTTATTATTTACATATCTTCATTGTGCTTATAATATGGGAGTCCATGGGACTGATATAAGTTTGAGCATTCTTTCTAAATCTCAGAGGTATTTGTTATACACAAGCTCCCAACCAACAAATTCAGTACTACACTAAGTCAGTTACACGACTTAATCGAAGAAAAAATGTGGACAAAAGCATTTCATAAACAATGCAAATGTGGAAATGAAAAAAAAAACCCAGGCAGGTGTCACATAAAATTGTCAGAGAAGTTGTTAAAATATGTATGTTAAAATATCATTATACTAATGTGATAAGAAATTTTCTCCATAACAAAAGTTCGTGATAGTTTATCATACGTTACAATTTGTTTTCTTCATAAGTTCGTCGAATAACTGATATTTTATTTATCACATTTAAATAAAAATTAATTAAAAATGTAGGATTAATTTAATTATTTATCGAGTTCCGCCATCTCATAACAAACTTAGAGCATTGACACCCTAATTACATTATGTCATCTTCATAGTTGAACATTGAACATTTTTTACCCTGTATTTATTTGGGCTTGTTTCGGATAACAAATCATAGAATAAGACATTGACACTAGTAAAGTTTCCTCAAATGATACATATTTCTACTCCCAGTGCACCTTACCCATATTATTTGAAGAATAATATTGCATTGTGTAACCAATAAGAAAAGTTATTATGGTTATGAGCATTTGAAAAATATGAGATTATGTATAACCTCAAGAAACTTCAAGGGAAGTGCTAATATACGCCTTAATTGTTAAAAGAAGTACAACATTATACCTCAGTATATCATACACTTATAGATGTTAAAAGGAAGTAGAAGGATTATTTTACAAATCTAAAGTTTCTTGAGATTGTAAATAATCACCTTGTTTTTAATATTTACAATTTTTTTTATCCATGTACACAATTTAATACTTTCCAAAAGAAAAATCAACGAAAAAGTTGTTAGAATAAATTCGACAGTGACACTGCTTGCATCCATGTGAATGAGTATCCACTTTTATTAACTTTTATGACATTATATTTCATAGCACTTGATGATAAATTTTATGTATCATTAGTAGTTTTTTACGAAAAATAAAATCAATCAAGGAATTGTATTCACAACAGTAAAACTGTTGATATAACACGTAAACTAAAAAAATGGTTACTTGATAGTTATAGATTATATATATGAATAAACAAACAACTCCCCACTGCCTGAGTAGCAAGTGTATCGCGTGCCATGCTGTATTTTCGGATGGTAGTAATACTCTCTCATATATGTAAATCATTTTTACATTGATGCTGAAATGAATGAATTCATAGAAGAAATTTGATCAGCAAGAAAACTTGTAGTTGCAGATGAATTTTGAACATTCAGAAATATAGCAGATTGAAACTTGAGATCATAATACAAATCTAAATTTAAGAAAGAAGCCATAGAATGGTGGAACTAAAAGCTGCTTGAACCTGAATGACATATAACAAGAGTTATCAAATAGGCGAAGGCAAGGAGCGATTTTGCTGTGTTTGTTTCATGTGAAGTGAAAAGCCCTGTAAACGATCTAACTTTACTACTCCTGATATTTCAAAATTGTGGTCCAAAATATGCTTCCATGCAGCTGCAGATGCTAGCCTCCATCTTGAACAAGCAAACCTTAAAAGGTATCATACTGAACTGTAACACCTAATCTGTGCTAACCTTCTCCTCAATACTTGAGTTGCTAAGTATTACTACACCAATTATTATAAGTATGGCACCTGCAAACCACTGTGGAACAGTTCTTTCATCAGAAAAATGCACAATTCAAGAAACTGAATATACAAGAGGTAAATAACCGGCTACAAGGTTTTCGATGGTTTAGTTATTTATTTACTGTCAGCATCAGTAACAAAGTAAGAAAAGCCAAGTATCCCTCTACGCGGTTAGAGCAACAAAAGCAGGAGCAGGACAACATTTAAGGGTCATCTGTTTGGTGACCCCTGAAAATTAACTGTCTCAGATAGCGTTTGTAAAATTGATTTTGAAGTGAAGCGATTTATGTTTGGATTTTTTTTATTCTAAAATCAAGTTAGTAGAAAAAACTCCATTATTGTTTTGTTGCAACATATAAGCTATATAAAGTTTTTTTGAATCAATTAATTTGGACACAAAATCAATTCATCGAAATGAAGCAAACGTGTGAATGTTTACCTAAAATTACATTAAATGGTATTTCAAGGTCATCTTAAATGATCTCATGTGAATCCAAACCGAACACACTAAAACCCAAAGATAGACTTGATGTGTAAAAGTGCATCAAAAACTCATCCCGGAATAGTTCAGCTAAATTTAGGGGCATACCAAACTGACTCTAGCCCACAACCACAATAACTCTGAAGCATCTATAAGGTTAACCTGCTTAATTCTTAATCCAAAAACAATTACAAGTCCGAAATAGGGATTGATGGAAGAAAGCTTAGCTTCCAAGATCCAACCAGAGAGAATAGTTCCAAAATGGTGTATGTGAAGGTTCCAGGGATTTTAAAGGCAGATTACGGCACTTGTTTCTGCCTGAACATTGCTATTGCGTAGCTACTCACAATTAGAGTGTGATTCTAAATCGCATGAAATGGAGCAGCAGGTCACAACAGGGTTTCAACATCATTATGTTACTTTAAGGAAAATAGTCAAACTTCAATCTCCTACTCCAAGTGTTGCAGTGTAGAATGTTTCCGGGGTGTGGGAGATACTTAATTTCACATCAGCAATTTAAAACCATGTAAGGTTCTAAAGTCTAACAAATAACAAGATTATAAAAAATTATTTGTAGATAGTTTTAAATGACCATGTTAGACGTAAATGGAGTAAACCAACAAGTTAAAACATTCAAAATTAACCAAACTTCATAACAATGTGAGAACAAATATGAACCAGAAAAAAAGTAATTAACTTTTCTATAAATTTTAAAATTAGTTTATATACAAGCAAAACATAAAAATGTACAAAAGTCATATTAAAATGTTTCCGGGTAAATTAACTTATAGATAAACTAATTGTCATTTTTTCTTCTTATTTTTTCTTTATCGGAAGTGTTCTTGAAAAATTATTTCAAACATGGCCACAGAAAGGATTGTGCATGAATTGCAATTACACTATGGATAAGAGAAAGTGTACCTGAAAAGAGAGTGATTCCCGAAAGAAGAAGAAACCTGCTAAACCGGAAGAGATAAAATTGGTAGCGAAATTGGTGACAGTTGCCTGAAGAGAGGAGAGAGCTTTAAGGCTATTGACATAACAAGCCCACATCGTTACATTGAACAGTAACACCATCCCGTATCTGAAAAACTGTTCCGTTCGCAGTGAGTAACAAAGATCGAAGAAAAGAGAATTGATTATAATACGAAATGCAGAAGTGAAATCTGAATGATTAACCTAACCTGGTGAAGAGGGAGCTTTACGGAAATGGCCGCAAGAGCGGCGTTGAATCCAGCAGAAACTGCCCACGCGTACCCTTTTCCGTTAGTGCCTGAACCCGACACTCTCTCCATGTTTCGATTCGATCGATCACAAATTCAAATTAGGGCAAAATATTATTATTGGATTTGTTCTTTTGCAAATGTTGACTTTGATTCAAATACGTTGTCAACTTTTCTAATTAACGGGTCTTGATCGTGATTTATATAAAGAAAAAAATCAATGGTAGAAAAAATATATGACTTACTTTTTTAAATTCTTGGTATTGTTTCATTATATAAGTTTTTAATCTATAATTATATTCTTTAGTCTAATTTAATATGGTTCTTTGAGTGGACTTTATTCTAAAATGAGTTTTTTTTTACATTTTTTCTTTCTTTTGTTACACAGTTTTTTTCTTGAAATGATATCAATTTAAGTTTAGAATTATATCCATAAGCTGTCTTTGTTTTTCATGTCTCTGCTGCTATTAGGATGTATTTGTATGCTTATAATGTTTTTTAACAATTTCTCAATCCACTTTTCTTAACATGAGTCTTAACATATATTTGCTTGCATTGTTTATTCAATGCAAAAGTTTACTATATTTTGAAGTTATTGTCATCTTAGTCAAATCTTGACATATTATGCATAATTTGATTTAAGATTGAAAATACGAAACACTGAACTAAAACAATACCAGCAACAAAAATTTCCCTTTCAACAACATAAATCTCGCACCAAGAATGTTCAACAAAAACACGAAATTTGTGTTTGTAAAGAATAGGGTTTGCTGTGAAGAATGGAAGAGCGGTAACAGAAATAGCGTTTGCTGTGCGAAAATAAAACTTGCATTTTTATACTTCAAAAATTATAATATTAAAATATTAGTATCGGGTATTAAAAAAATTTAAATGAAACCCATACTTGATCATTGTTATCCATTTTATCTAATTTCATGTATGCATTCTTACATGAATTCGGAAAAAAATTGATAGTCCATTTACTTTTTCTTTCGGATTTTTCGAATTTTGGTCCATTGCTGACAATTTGTTCCCGTTTGATTATATTTATCATCATATTTTTCCATGGTGAGAATTTTTCATCCCATAGGAAGGGAGTCTCCATAACCTCCATAATCTCTAAAATGGAAGTTTGTCTCTTCCTGAAGAAGAGGCCAGTTTGTATATCTTAAAGAAGCAAATAAAATAAAAAAAAAATACTAAAATTCAATTATCGGCGAATTAGAAGAAACATTAATAAAAAAAAAAGAAAAAAAGAAAAAACTAAATTAAATAACTACCTATCTTAAGAGTGATGAATTACAATGATCCCAAATGCACTAGATGGGACACATCTGAAGAATAAAATGGACAAGAAAAGTTAGAAACAAAATCGATGATGAACACATACACTACACGAATCATTAATGAGCATTCACAGAGCTAAAAATACAGCAATTGCAGATATCAAATACTTAAGGCTACAAACTTGCAGCTTCATACTTCCACCAAAGGGGCTTGATGGTCCAAGTGCCGTTGGAGGTAGACTCAATCCACCAGTGCTCGAGTTTGAACTGATGAAAAAAAAAAACATGAACGTATAAGAAATTTAAAAAGTACCAATTAATTATTGGGTCTATTTGGTGTAAAGAATTAAGTCAAATTTAAAATGTTAGTTTTTTTTTTACAGTTATTTGTACGGTTCCATTTATCAGTTGTTGTTTCTGCCTGACTGCTATATATATTCTTGTGGCAGTCATGTTCAATAATAAGGTAGAAAAATCTCCAAGATTGATCAAGAAACACATGGCTGGAATGGATGGAATGATACTAGGGGCTCTACCAGTGTTTGATGGGAAGCTGTTTGATGATTGGCGGATAAAGATGCTTGCCCTTTTTGGTTTCCAAGATGTTGCAGAAGTGGTCACTGAAGGGTTGGCAGAACTGGGGTTGAAAGCCACTGATGAAGAAAAGAAAAACTATAAGGTGCAGCAGAAACTTGATAGCAAGGCACGGTTCCTCATCTACCAATGCGTCAATTCCAAGATCTTCAACAAGATCTCAAAGGCAGCTACTGCCAAAGAAGCATGGGGAATCTTGATCAAGACCTATGGTGACGGTGATAAAATCAAGAAGGTAAAACTCCAAACTCTGCGAAGGCAGTTTGAATTTCTGAATATGGAAGAGAGTGAAACCATATCAGATTACTTTGACAAAATTCAAGAACATGTGAATGCTATGAGAGCCTGCAATTACAGCGTCTCAGATCAGCAAGTTGTAGATAAGATCCTGAGAACTTTACTTCCAAGGTTTGACCATGTGGTGGTTGCAATCGAAGAAAACAGAGACTTAGACACCATGGAAATTGAAGAACTGCGGCATTCGCTTGAAGCTCACGAATACAGGATAAATGAGAGGAGGAGACACACTCAAGAACAAGCTGCACAGTACAATTATAAAGAAAAGAACAAAGGTGGCAAGAAAGGCAACAAACAGAAACATGGTCACAAATCTTGTGATTCTGAAGATACTACCAAGACGAAAGATCATAAGTCAAAAACTCCTTCCAGTGGAAGCAAGGAGTGGAAGTTTGACAAGAAGAAAGTCAGGTGTTATAATTGCCAAAAACTGGGCCATTTTGCTCGAGATTGCTGGGAGGGAGAAGAAGCATAGAATAAACCGAAAAACCAAGTAAACATGGCACAAGATGATAATTCTGATTTGCAGTATTCTATCTCAAGCTTTGCACTGTTAACTTGTCCACGTAGGAAGTGAAACCGAGTCTTAATATCCAGCAACTCACGGAAGAAGACTTGGTTTCACTTGCTACATGAACAAGTTAACAGTGCAAAGCTTGAGATAGAACACTGCAAGTCAGAATTGCAACTTGCAGACCTGTTTACCAAGGCATTGAAGGCTGAGAGATTTAGAAACTTGAGGGATTCTGTCAGTTTTTTTCTACAGCTATTTGTACTGTTCCATTTATCAGTTGTTGTTTCTGCCTGACTGCTATATATATTCTTGTGGCAGTCATGTTCAATAATAAGAGAGGTATTGTTTCTGTATCTTTTGACCTTTTGTTGCTTTGTTCCTATATTTCGAAACTTTTTTCTATAAATAGGTCTAGAAGAGAAAAAAAAGAAAAATTAAATTCATTTAATCATGAGTTCATTTGTGTAGCTCATTTATTATAGCTAATCCAGTAGATAAACTAATTTTTGTTGATAAAAAAAAAAATATTCCATTTTTTCTTGTTCTTTTTCTCTATTAAAAGGGTTTACAGAAAAAAATTCACCAAAAGACCTTAAGTCTAATAATGTATTAAGGATGTATAAAGATTAAGATTCTATACCTTCCAGTAAATATACAGGATGAAGAACCTGAAACAAAGTACACAGAATTAATTGGTTAAGTAACTACCTACAATTCCTCAACACAAAGATATCTAGGAAATGTTTCAATGGCACCCATATTTATAAGATGCATGTTTGAAAGTGTCCACACCAGTAGTTTCTCTTTTATGCAATTATTAGTTTCAGCTTTTCAGGTTACAATATGATATTTATAGTAGCCTATTACGTAGAGCTCATGAAGCTTCAACAGGTTTTATATCTAGGCCCTGAGGATCATAAATACTACTACCATATTGCCAAACCAAAAGAACAAACTTCAGAAACTCTATCAAACATTAAAGAGTTTGTGGTTTTGGACATTGAGCCTCACACATAAGAGACCAGCAACCATGATATCTTAACCGGAAACTAGAAATAGAATCAGGATAAAGGCATAGATATGCACCCAGTCAACAGTAATACTGCTACAGATCCAATTACCTAGGCCTACATAACAAGTTAATAGACAACTGAAGTGCAACTTATTGACACTGTCACTCTAATTCAGTAACTACTATCAATCAATGAAACTGGAATCAAGAGATGTTGTATTACACTACGATCAATGAAGTAAGGGATACATTATTTATTCTAATATTCAACAGAGTAATGAATCTATACTTTAAGGTGATGCCAATGATGGTTATTAAATTCAATTTGAACAGTACAAACCTACAACTTTACATCACTCTTACAATGATTCAAAGACTTCTTGCTAAACTTATCTAATGCTAATAATAATATGACAAATAGAGACAAGGTCACCAACCAAAGACTTTATTAGAATCCATAATTTTATTATACCACAATGTTTTGCAGGGGGGGTTAGAAGTATTTATTCAACTTCAATCTTTGGCGAAGCCATAGATGTGTAGTGGTGTAATTTGGAAAAAGTATGTAGGCATATGTGCCTATAAATTGATAAGCTATAGTTATAATTGTTTCCTTGGCCCATTGGTCAATCAAATAGATATGATTACGGTGACCAATGATGCTCTCAGTTTCCTACAACTGTTAGTGCGCAATTTGGAAAAAGAATGGTTATATGTGTTATAGAGAACAATAGCAGAATATGAGTTAAAACAAAAACAAGAAATCATATCAACTTACTAGGATCCTTAGAAGTAATTGTAGCGGTACCGTCAAAGTCGCAAGTTCCACCAGTACTATGCTTTCTTTGATAATAATCATTGTAAGCATAAGATGCATGACTTTTCACATTATTCGGGAGATAGCATGGTTGCCCGGGTTGAATTGCAGCACAATTAGCTCCTCCTTGTCCACAAGCCCAGCTCAGGCCAGCTTGCAGCTTATCGGTGTCTGCTCCGTCTTTAGCCACACAAAAAACTCCTGAAGAGTTTCCAGCGGTAATCTGGTCAGAAGCACCAAAACTCAAAGGAAAAACAGTACTCCCATTGGAATAAAAGATGCCCCAATTTTTTTCTGATACGGGTCCGCTCCTCTTGTCTTCATTAAACAATTCATATATATATGTATTGATGGCTATGTTTGGCTGACTAGGAGGACCTGAATCATTCATGACCCGCTGAATCATGTTATTAATGTAGAGTTCAGCATTTTCTTCAGTAGCATCTGGTTCATTGGCTCCACCAAATGATGGCCAGCCAGTCTCTGTGACAATAATGGGTATATTATTGAAATTCGACGCTTGTATAGAGTAGTAGGTAGCATCCACCATAGCATCAAACATACTGTTATAATGAAACAGAGTGTTTGGGTCAACAATTTGCTTCACCGAAGGGAGAGGTCGGAAAAGTGCATATTCAATAGGGAAAATACCATCTCCTTTAGTGTATCCATAATAAGGGTAGGCATTTAACATGTAGGAGGAATTGGTGTTCTTCAAAAATTGAAGTAGTTGATATATAGTACTGTTCAATGAAGAGTTAAAGCTGGCAGCAGAAGGAGGAAAAGGCTTAGGGATAATATCCATAGATTGAGGAGTTGAAACTTTGACCTGGAAGTTAAGGTTTGCAGCAACCAGGGCTTTGTGAAGAGAATTCATGGCAGGAACCAGAACAGGAGCGACATTTGGGATTGTTGAAAGAACCTCACTGCCAACTGCTATTGCTGTAATATTGGTGGAAGGGACATAAGCAACAACATTTTTATTAATCCAGGCTGCAGCTGCTGATGGAGATTCTCCAATCTTCAGTACCTCCTCATTGGTGACACCAACAATTACTTCAATACTTGTGTTTGAAAGTGCTTGTAGTAAGTGCACATTAGCATCATACAAACGCACATGAGTAATTTGATTAGCCCGTAGAATGTCAACTATATTCGAAGCAGATGGCAAATCAGTAACATCAGTGCCAATGTTTACCCCCACGTATGCACCTGCAAGTTTAAAAATTAGATCTAGCTTCAACTGAAAAAGATAATACTGTCAAAACCGTACACCCACATACCTAATCACTTCCCCTTGTGGTAACTCTAACACATTTATTAAAATAAACATGAACAACGTACAAGACATGTGGTCATCCTTTTATGTAAGAAAAACAGTAATTTTTCACTGTAAAGTCCTTGCTCGTAACTATCAATCTCAATCCAAAAAGTTCCAATCCAAAATTTAATTGACACACAGTGTAACTACAAAATCTCACAGGACAATACAGTAAGTAGACGGCTCAAAAGAACAAAAATAGAGCAAAAAAAGTCAATTTGAGATATACAGAACAAACACACGCTAAGGTAACAGAACAGGTATAAATTACCTAATGTGGTGGTAAGCATAGTTAGCAACAAAACACTCGCAAGCCATGTTTCAAGCGTCATCAAGCCAGCACAACCTCAGCACCAAGCTCAGACCAATGTTGCTGCCCAGCAAAGCCTTAGCTATCAAACTTCAGCCAAAGAAAACACGAAATCACATTTTGAACAATTAAACTCACCAACAAAAACACAAACAGCAAACTAAAATATACAAAGACCAAAAGTAGGACAAAACAACAATAACCAATGTACAAACCCCACGTGCACTCTAGCACGAAATCTGACTTACACAAAATCAAATCTAGTAAGAACAAGTTTTCCAAATAGGTACATTGTGCACATCAACGCTCAGTCAAAACAAACATAAAAAATAAAAAAGTTTGCGTTTTTACAGACCTTTCTAAAAATGGAGAAGAGAGAGATGAGGGATTCCCCTTTTATTACAAAATAACCTAATCCTGGTAAAAGGGTTTGCAAAGAAAACAAGAGAAATGCAGTGTATGGACCTGATTCTGTTAGAAATCCAGTAAAGTGGGTGTTGGGTAGCTACTCTTCTCTAGTTGAAAGGTGGAACAGAACAAAACAAACAGAAAAAAGGTAACAACTTTGAGCACAGTACCAAGTATCAGAAGCTGAAACAATGAGAAAATTGAATTGGGGGATTTGGGTTGCAATGTGTAGGTGCAGTGATGCATTCAACCAACTAGTTTTTTGTGTGTTAGAAGAATAAATGAGAATGAGTTGGGGAAGAAAGAGAGAGTGAGAGAGAGAAGGAAGAGGTAAACAGTGTGAGGCAAGTCTCAGTCACTTTTGTGTCTGAATTGCTCACTCTCCACTGAGTTATTACTACCAGACAACATTACATCCACATCATTGCCTTCCATTTTGCCCTATGCTCTTCCTTTCTTCTCTCTTCATTTACCTTTTATTTTATTTTTCACATTCTTTTATGTATCTGCACATGCACCTTTCAATTTCTTTATTCATGATTCATAAATAATGCATGCACCATAAAGCTTCTTTTCACTTCTTTGATCAAAACATTATTCCCTCTTTGATATATCATATTTCTAACATAATGTAATAAAACTAACTCATTTTTATAAAAATGTTAACCAAGGTAATTTTCATTATTATTATTATTATTTAAATTCCTTTTTATTATTTATTGATAAGAAACACAAAGACTAATAATAATTAATAAGAAATAAGAAATCTAAATCTAAAAAATTGTATATAAATTATAAAATGTTTTATGAAAATACCAATAACTTGTTCTTAAAAATTACTATTTTAGGTGTTGTTTATGAAATAAAGTAGAATCGATAATATATGGATTAAATATGTTTTTTGTCCTTCAAGTTTCATTGAATTTTGGAATTAGTCCATCTTCGAAACTTTATACCAATTTAGTTATTCATCTTTAGAAATGTGTGGATTTAGTCATTCTTACCAAATTTTGTTAAGTATATTTGACATTTTAAACGCATTTTATGATAATATTTGTGTTATATTGAAGCGAAAAATGTGTCAAATGATATAAACAATTCAAATACTATCATGAAATGCGTTTGAAACGTCAGATAAACTTAACAAAATTTGGTTAAAATGACTAAATTCATATATTTTTAAAGATAAAAGACTAAATTGATATAAAATTTCGAAGAAAACCTAATTCCAAATTTCACTGAAACTTGAGGGACCAAAAACATATTTAACCCTTAAATTTTTTAACTACTCATTGCATTTAGTTCTGTTTCCATACAAGATTTTTTTGTTAAAAAAGTATGTCTAAGAAAAGAAGTTCAATATAATTGATATTTAATCTAAGAAGATTCAAGATTTGCTAAGAGGGTTAATGAACGATTAATGTGGAAAAAACCATGTGCGTGCTTAGGATAAATTTTTATCTTACAGTAAACAGATCATTTTAATTTTATAAATTGTATTTTCTATGTGTTATAAATAATTTAAATTATGATGTAAATTTATTTTCAATTTTCATGATTTGTAAAATAGTGAAATTTAATTAGAAATCCATACACATATTCTTATTTAAGAAACTTTTTTTTAATGTAGTGGATGGAAAAATAACTGCTGAAAATAAGTTATTAATTCTGATTTGTATATTGTATAAAAAAAATAGATGAATTATTTTATTTAGTAAAGTGACACACTACCTTAATACAAGTGACTAGTATTTTCTTTATAAAAATAGAGTACATAAATATTATTTAGCATATTATAGAAAAATAAGTTCAAAATCTCAAAAAATTAAAATATTAATGTGGTTTTATTAAAAAAAAACTTGTAAAACATCGTTGTCATAAAAATAAATGAATGTATGGAGATTATCTTATTTTGGAAAATTATAACATAATTGTGTATTGTGAAGAGATGTGAAACACATATAAATATAAATTGAAGTATTATTTTATCATAATGACACTGAAAATTAAAATATAAATAATCATTTAAATTTTGAAATACGAAAAATTATTTTTTAAAGTACATTTTCCAGTTTAAATATCATAAAATTTTCATTTTTACATTTTAGAAGTTATTAATATGGTTCTCTTTAGATGAATCCAAAAAAGGTACTTGGTTTTGCAACAGCTAAGGACAGAACCCGTGACCATGTTATTCATTAATGTTCTCTACTTTTTTTTTTTTTCTTTTTTCTTCTTTCTTTTGACATAATATTTTTCTTTCCATATATAGTATGGCTCTTATTCTTCCATTTGTTTTATCCATCAAATAATATTTTTTCTTAAATTTTTATTATTGAAAAAATTAAATAAAATGTTCAAATAATCTTGAAATAAAAAAGTGTTACGATACAGAAAAAAATGACTAACAATTTTTTTAAAAAAATTAACTAAAAGACAGTAGAATTTTATAAAAAGTAAACAAAGATCTTAAGAAAATTATATAACAAAATTATATTGCATGTTAAATTAATTAATATTTAATTTCTTGATAAAATTTAAATTTTGTACCTATAATTCTATTAAATTTCTATAATCTATTAATAATTAACAAATTTATATTTTACTTAACGACATGAATATTGATCGAATAACTTTATTATTATCTATAGATGTCAAAATAGATTACAATTCATAAGTTAATACAATTCAACACAAATTTCGATTGGATTTAAAAGATTTAAAAATTTAAAACGTGGGTCGACTTGAATTTGGCTTACTTAATTCATGGGTTGAACAGGTTTAAAGTGAGTTAAAAATAAGTGAATGAGTAACTTTACCAACAATAATCATTTATTACTTTTTTATATTTTTTTATAATGTTTGAATAGTTTATAAATTTAATTTATTTGTCAAAGTTATTTAGGTTAAACATTTTAATTTCCAATCATTGTCTTTATATTAATGTTGGGTGAAAGATGTGAAGAGTGATGATATTGTAATAAAAAATCAATTCACTTTAATTGTGTAAAGGCTTATAAAATTGAATTTTAGAATGGGTATTGTGTTGAAAATATTGGAACTCAATTATCCTAATAATCAAATGTTTAAGTATAAATAGAAATATAGTTTCATTACTTTAAAACATTTCATTTCTCTAAAAAACAAGTTATATAAAATGAGTGTTTATGATTTGTGCATTTGTTTGGATTGATAAAGTTTGAATTTATATGAATTTGGTTGGTTGATTTTGTTTAGTTGGAATTCAAATTTTTTATTGTATGTTGTTGATTGATCTTGTGGTATTTGGAAGAAAAATGACTCTGAGTCATTGGTCAAATTGGTGCTAGTTTATATGTTTTAAGAACTGTTAAGGATAAATCCTAAAAGAGGAATACCAATTTGAACTATGAAATAGGTTAAGATCGCCTAAAAACCACAAAATTCATTTGTTATTTTCTAATTCGGGTCGGGCACGGATAGTGTCTACCCGTAATCCAATATGCAATAAAAAAATTCACCTGCAACCCGTCTCGCTACCCATGCGAGTACTCGTTTAAAAAATACTTGCAGGTATATTAAAACCTACAAGTACCCGTGGATACCTGCAAATATTTAAAAAAAATATATTTTATAAATTTTTAAAATTAAAATTAAATAAAATTGCAAAAAATATAAATTAAATTAAATATAATATAACAAAATATAATTTAAAACTTAATTTTAATTAAATTTAACTTAATAAAACATGAATTTAATTTTAATTTCAAAATTTTGCAGATAACGGATACCCGCGAATACAGATAGTATGGTACCAGCACCCGAACTGTTTATAAACGGATATTAAAATATTCACTACATGCTACCCGCGAGTACTAACTATCTGTCGCGAATTTTATCCACATGCACACGTATTTTTGTCATCCCTAACAATAGGTTTTGGAATGATTTAACTATAGGGCACCGAACGTCAGATGCCTTGTTTTACTTGTTTCCATCATTTATCTGTTTTACTTTCTTTAAATGTGAAATTGTGAAGTAAAGTATATAATTGGTTTATATTTTGACACAAATGTGTGTTTTGAGTTGTTGTAAGGTGTTTCCCAGGGGGAAAATCCCATTGATGAGGTGTGTTCACTAAGGTGTGCCTTGAGATTATGATTGCTCCATCTTGTGAGGCTATCCTGAACTCTACTAATTATTCATACTCATGCAAAAGAGAATGGTTAGGTGGTGAGAGTAGCAAAAGGTCATGTCACAAGGGTGGTTTCATTATTCTTATAATTGTAATAAGGATTAACCTTATGCGTGGTAGCTCGATAAAATAATTTATATCACCACAAATATTTGGCTTCACAAGTCTAACTCAGTTGCACTTATTTAGATAATATTGAGTCTATAGGAGTTTAGTTAACAATATGATATATTGAGTGATCGTGTTTTATATTTTGAAATAAAACTTATACGCATGTGAAATGTTTAAAAATGTATCTATATCATTTATTCAGATAACTTACCATGTTTGTTTTTCTGATTGTCTTGGTTTATGTTTCTTCTTTTTTGCTGTGATCACATATGTGTTGTGAGTAGAGGGTGATGCATACATTGATGCATCAATGGACATTAAGGAACCTTCGACCTAAGGCTTAGGATAACTTGTTAGAATATATGTACAATTTCAATAGAAACCCCTAATGGTTAAAAACGTTAAGTTCCTCCTTATATTTGTGTAGTTATAATCCTTTTGGATGACTGTGAAAATATATTATATCAATGTGTGAATTTTATCTGTTTTGTGTTATTAAGTATGAACTAGTTTTTAATGGAATGTTACAAATTGTACATCAATAAATATATAAAATAAATCAAAATAACAAAAACTTTTTAAATTAATCAACCACCAACCCGTGACAAATCAAGCAAAATCGCAAAATTTTCCAGTAAAAAAGAGAGTCGGATTGAGATGACGACTCATTTTAAAGTTAACCTATAATGAGTCAAGTCGCATGAATTGAATTATATTATTTTTAACTATTCGTTTATCATATATAATTAATAATTTTATAATCTTTAATTTAATATCTTATAATTTAATAATTTTATTTTCAGTACATACTTTATAATTTTACAAACTATCTTTTAAAACTATCATCACTAAATTCTCAATTTCGTATATAAAGTTATATAAACCCACAGTTTAAAAAAAAAATAACGATACAAAGTATCAAGTATTTCAAATAACAATTACATCACTTAATTAATAAAACAATTAAACAAAACTCAATTTAAAAATATATTTTTTAAAATTTGTATAAACATAAACATAATTTAACAGAAACTTAATTAAAAATTAATAAAATATTTAAAACTTAATTAAAGGTATGTTTGTTTCCATAGATGTACGATTAAAGAGGAATGAAAAAAGAAAAAAATCTCTGATTTATGAGAGATTTGCATGGATTTTCTTGAATTTGCGAAGATGGATTTAGGAAAGATGAGATGAAATATGTATTGCTTGCGAACTTTATAAGATGGACAGGCTTTTCGTTATAAAATACGTACAAAATTTTTAGTTAGTATATTTTCAAAAGCTAACTCTTAAATATTGAAGTGAAAAATAATAACGTATATATTATTATAAATTATAACAATTTACTAATTTTATTAAGATAATAAAATTATATATATATATATATATATATATATATATATATTTATTTGTATCGAAATTAGTAATAAAATGTATATGGAAAAAATTAGTAATAAATTATTAGTAATAATTTATTCAGAAACAACTTATAAACTAAGGAACAACATTTGACTCTTACCATATTTAAGGAACAACATTTGATTCCTACTATAATTGATGTCTCCTGCGGGGAGCGTACTACGTCACTTTCTACAAACACTTAACGTCTCAAATTTGAAATTTCAAAACAGAGGAGGTGACAATAGAGATTCTTGGAGTGGAAATAACAAGCTTTTATTGTTAGTTGGGCCCATTGTTTAGCCCAATCCCATTCACACTTACCTGAATCCAAGAAAGCCCTAGAATAGAGGCATTCTGTTATAACTTCAAAACCCTAAAACGCTGAAGCGCTTATATATACAACTCTATCCGCAAGCTCTACATCAAGCAAAGCCACTTCAGAGAAAATGGCGGTGCCTCTACTCCCCAAGAAGATCGTCAAGAAGAGAGTGAAGAGGTTCAAGAGGCCTCAAAGTGACCGCAAGATTTCCGTGAAGGTATACATCTTTTCTTTCTAACACTCATCGTGATTTGAATTGAATTGGCGTGGTATTTGTAAAGGATATGATGATACTATTTTGTCGCCCCAGTCTTAATTTGCACCTCAAGGTGTAAGATGGTGATTGACTTTTTTATCTGATCCTTCAAGAACTGTTATTTTTCTTTATGTAGGTCTAAATCAATTCCTTTTTGCCAGTTTTTTGTTATACTGATATATAGCATTCTCTATGATCTTTTATTTTAATGACCATTGGAACATGAGAATGCTTTTTGTAAAGGATATGATGATAGTATTTTGTCGCCCCAGTCTTAATTTGCGCCATAAGGTGTAAGATGGTGATTGACATTTTGTCTGATTCTCCCAGTAGTGTTAATTTTGTTTTTGTAGGTTTAAATCAATTTCAGTTTGCTAGTCTTTTTGCTATACCGATACCAAGCATTCTCTGTGATATTTTATTTTAATTACCAGTGGGATATGAGGATGCCTTTTGACACCCAGTCTTACCATATACTTTTATGAGTGGTGATAGATCGACTATCTGATCCCATATTTATCAATTATGGTTTGTGTTTCGCAATTGGATCTGATGTTTTTTTTTCTAGTTTTTAATCATGTTTGTTTGATTATGTGTGGTCGAAAGCTTTTATCATGTTTTTATTTTTATTGTAAACATGGGATTTGATGATAGCTTGTTGACACCCAGTCTTACGTTCTCTTATTGTGCACCCTGGTGAAATATTACATGTCTGATCCTCTAATGAAAATGTACACTAGATGCGTCTTTTTTGTTACTGATTTAGATTTTTTGTTTTACCAATTAAATGTTCTCAGCGTTTTCTCGTTGTTCATCTGTCCAAAATAATTTCCTCTTGGAAGTATTCGTTTTTTTCGTAAATATCAAAGAGATATGATGATGTTTAACCCATTATTTCTGCAGTTAAAGTGATGATTACTTACATGCACTACCATCTGACCTCTAATGAAATTGTACGCTAGATGCCTCATTTAGCTTGTTGAATTTGATTTCTTGTTTTACCACTAAAATCTTCTCATCGTTTTCTCGTTTTTCATATGTCAAATAATTTCCTCTTGGAAGAATTCGTTTTTTGGTCAAATACAAAGAGATATGATGATGTTTAACCCATTATTTCTGCAGTTAAAGTGATGATTACTTACATGCACTACCATCTGATCTCTTCAAATTTTAAAATTCTTACAAATCGATTATTTAGTTTTTAGTTTTTTTTTTCATTGTTAATTGCCCATGGTATCTGATGTCCAGAGTTTTGACTTTTGTCTCCTTGTAGCTGGACATTTCGTTTTTCAGGGCGTATATAAAATTTTTACAGGCCTTGCGACACAGTTGGCTTTTTTAATAAGCTTTCTGTTACTATTTTCCTGTTTACATTTTTAGCCCATTAATCCTGTTTTCCTAGTACGCAGTTATCTTCTTGTAGTTATTAATAAGTGGACATTCAAGAAGCTATTGCATTTTTTATTATTTATTTTTCTCTAAAATTGTCAGAAATTGCAATCTGTGATGATAATACCGTAATTTGCTGATTGTCTGTGATTATTACTATCAATATCACCATCTTTCGGCTGAGATTGCAAAAACTTGTTTTATTTTGGATGGTAGTATTAACCTGGTTTTACTTTCTTTTTGCTGATGTGATGTGTAATGTTTGTAAATGTTCGTTTATAATTTATTTCAAATAATAACGATTTTTCATTCATAATATGCTTTTAACAGCCTAGCTGGCGTAGACCGAAGGGTATAGATTCCCGTGTTAGGAGAAAATTCAAAGGATGTGTTTTGATGCCAAACATCGGTTATGGGTCAGACAAGAGAACACGTCACTATCTCCCTAACGGTTTCAAAAAGTTTGTTGTTAGTAACGTGAAAGATTTGGAATTGCTCATGATGCACAACAGGTATTTCATCTGAAAATCTATTTAGAATTTATAGTTCTTTACTGTAGTTTTTTCTGATTTCCATATATAGTGCATTTATTGAACCACTTGTTGCTTATTATTTTTATTTTAAGGACTTATTGTGCCGAGATTGCACATAATGTGTCAACCAGAAAGAGGAAGGAAATAGTTGAGAGAGCTGCGCAGCTTGATGTTGTCGTGACAAACAAGACCGCCAGATTACGCAGCCAGGAGGATGAATAGACAATTTGATTCAGTGATTGTATTGATACTTGGGATATCGGATTTGCGTATTTTATTTTTGAAGAATTGTAGTTTGATGTACAATGAATTTGTTGATTGATCACCTGTTTGGTTATTTGGTTGTCTTGGTACACAAATTATAAATTGGAAAATTGATCTTAGACGAATTAGTTCACAGCTTTCTAATTGCGTTTTTTATTTATTTAATACAAGGTGCCCCTTTTGTAATTAATTTAACTTGATTCGATGAAGACATTGCACATATCGAAGATTTGCAAGGCTCCACAATTATAGCCTGTGAATTCAAAGCATGTGCTAAATTGAATGCCATTCTTTATATTTGAGATCCTCTTGGTTTGCATGTCTTGAGGTTTTGTGCAGAATGATAGACATTCTTCAATTAGTCTAGATTTGTTGATTTCGTTTATTTATTGAAGAAATCATTTGTTTGCGTAGACTTGTACGGTTTTTTTTTATGATTATTCGTTGTGCTTATGGACGGTCTTGTGCTGATTAGTTATTCCGTCAGCACAAAACATTAACCTAAGCTACACATAATGCCACCGTTAGTAATGTGTTTGATGTTTTCCAATTTATATGGAATAACAGTTTCACAACGGAGCTTAAATTTTGAAACTTAGTAATATCTCTACTAACTTGGGGAATAACAGTTTGAATTGACTGTGATTTTTGGTTTCGAGTTTCATTATGGCGCTGCTATGAGTAATACTAAGAAATGATGTTTCGACTTGGAGAATTAGCTATCTGTGATTGACTCTGGAAATGCTCAACTTTTTCTCTAAAGAGTATGAAGACATTGCTTGTCAAGCGGGTTATATATCCTATTCCCACTGTTCTTTTGTTTGTCATATTTAAGATGTTGTGGCTCAAAGGAAAATATACGTTTGCAAAAGTTTTAGATTATGTCGGAGGAGGGCAAGAATGTTGATTTTGGAAGTGGCATTCAGCATCGAAGATATTTGTGGTTAAGAAATTCATATTTGTAATATATTATTTTATTATTTTATTGATCATACACCAAGTAGTGTGCAGATAAACATTCTGCTAATAAATCTGTGGTTTAGAACATTTGTCTCCTATTGGCGACCTAATACAAACATAAATTAATATTACACTTTCAATGGGAAATCGTATTCTGAGGTGACCTTACAGGAGGAAAACATGAACTGCTCAATAGTTGCTTGCAAGATTTTGGTACACTCAAAATAAAAGTATGATATGCATTCGTACTTTTGCTTAAACAACCAAGAATGAATGCAGTTAATCATATATAAGGGAATAAAAATGTAAAATCATGGAAGAATTCAAACACAATTTGATCCATATTATTTTCTTTCAGACGGCTGTTTCCAGTCTAGATTTAACAACAATTTTTACGTAATATAAGAAGATTAATAGTAACTCTTCTTAATACTCCAAAACGATTTATTTTACGGCAGAAAAAATGACGGTCTGGGTTCCAATTTAGAGATGCCACCACACATTAGAGAGGGAGTAATCTGTAATCTCAATAACACAGACCTTCTATGGGTTGTAGACATGACACGTGCAAGGGAAGAAAGATTGATACAATGAAAGTCATCCTCAAGTTGAAAATTAGTGTCATTTGTTGGCCGTGGCACGGGTTAAACTTGATATTCCTAGCAGTCAAAATACAGAAGTAAAGGAAGTGTAGGTAGATGAGTCAGAATAGGCTATAATAATTTGGGCTATGCATGGATCTTGTCAAAAGTTTGGATGGAACATCATCGGGGCAACAACGTAGTGTGTTTAAAGATGAAGTGAAGTAAGTAATCCATATATTTTATCGTATTCATATGACTTCAGAAAAATTATATAATGCAGAGCAACTACCAAACGCAAACATCAAAGATAATGAAATCTCAATGGGCTTCCTACGCAAAGAACCCTTCTTAAATTTCAATACAGTGTGGTCATTTTAGAAACAGACATTCTGATGAGAAAGGAGAACAAAAGAATAAGAATGATTTTAACAGCTTGAGCCAATTGAAGGAAGGTGTATGTATACAAAATCATGATAAACAACAAAATCAATACAATAAAAGAACGGGCAAGTACAACAAGTAGCTCATATTCAACCCAATTGTATGAATCTGAAACTGAATCCAAAGAGTGTACCATGTATTCTAAATAAGCATCAACACTAGTAGTGCCAACCTGATCAGCATGTATTGACCCCATCCTTGCAATCTTTAGTCAAATTATAGAATGTTTCCACACGTGTCTTTCCACGGTAAAAGACCTCTGTATCCACTGCAACTCTCATGTACCCATCAAACTCAACAGGCTTTCCATTGTTGAGAAGTGTCGTCTCATTATACCATTCACTCATGTTTCCCCACATTTCCTTGTAATCATCAAGCAAATGGAGCTTGTAATTTGACCTCAACTTGTCGAAGTAATTATAATAAGGCTCATTGGTGGCAACATACAAATGTCTCCAAGGTTGAACCATTCCTTTAAGCTTCTCAAGAATAGCATCCGGCGATGTATCGTAATCCAAATGAGGCCACAGCTCCTTGTTCTGAGCTTTTTCTCCCCGAACCACATGAACTGCATCAAAATCCCAGTCCAACCTTCCACTAATCTCCGTTACAATATTCATCAACCTCTTCGATTTCCACAAAGCATGCCATGGCCTCTGAATATACTTAGCAGCCTCACCTTCACAAACCCTGTACCAATAATTCTCAGGCTCAGGCGCATCAAACTGCCTCCATATAATCGTACTCTTGTCCTTCTTAAGCTGCATAGGAGTCACCTTGTGAGTGACAACCTTCCTAACAGGAACCCTCTTCTTCTTCAAATGGGTTTTATCCCACTTCTTCCAATCCCTCAAGAACTCACCTTCCTCAACAATCGAAGCTGTCTCCTTCAAATGCTCGAAATCAAAATAGTACCTGAAATCCTTCCCTTCCTCATCCTTGTTACTGGGATTATAACTGGAAGCCAAACAAACACTCAAATCCATAACAAAAGTCCTGTTCAAATACATAGCTTCCCCCAACCCACACAAGAAACTCCACAAATAATGATTCATCCCCTTGCAATAATCCCCACCACGTGAATAATACAAATATTTCCCACTCCTAAAGTTGCTCTCCGATCCCAAAGTCGGAATCGTGTCATTGATCTCATCATCGCGGGCAGAAACCCGCGGCGGCAGGGTCTTACCACCCCTGCCGGCGCCAGTCCTCGTAAAGTTCCGGCGAGCATTGGCCCCGGAGTGCCACCCACCGGCGTGCACCACCTTGTACCTGCAATCGTCGGTGACGCTGATCTTGAAGCGGCGAAAATCGCGGTACTTGCGCCACGACCGCTCGCGCTTGTTCCGGAAGCGCCACGCGACGTCGCACTCGCCGGCGGAGGAGCCGTTCATCGGCGGCTGATAGTCGAAGAAGGCAATGGACTTGAACGCGCGGAGGTTAAACCTCTGAACAGCAATAAGGACGCGAGGATCGGAGCAATTTAGGGTTAAGTCACAGTCGGCGACAGAGGGCAGCGGCGGGGCTGTGGAGTTGGCGGTGGAATTTAGAATTCGCTGTTCGGTTTTCTCGATGACGGCTTCGGTTACAGCGGCGGCGGAAGGGGTCGGCGGGGGTAGGGGAGGGTCCTGAGGCGAGGGGGCGAGGTCCTCGCCGGTTTTGATGACGGAGGAGTCGATTTGAAATGTGGCATTTTGAGATTGGGTGAAGAGGTTGGTTAGGGCTGGGGTGGATTGGAGCCATGGGTCTGGTGGTTGGTAGGTTATGGCTATGACAGTGAAGATTAGAACGGAGAAGACGAAGACGGAGAAACAAAGGTTGCTTATGAGTTTGATGATGTTTTGTGCAATGGGTTCGGTTCTGGCACTGTTGCTACTGGTGGTGGAGTTGGAGTCCTTCATTTTTAGGTTTGAGATCTGAATCTGAGAAAGAGAAGAAAGTAGGGTTAGAGAAAGAGGTTAATGGTGACGGTGATGATGATGGCGACGGTGGATCTGAATCTGGTGACCCGTCATTCAGTGGTGTAAGTGTAAGTATAGTGTGCTAACTTCTTCACTCTTCCGTTTCCGTTTACTTGTTTGTATTTACTAACCCATTATAAATCACTAACCATTGTTTACCAAATCATATTGTTCAAACATTTTATTTTTATCAACCCCTGTCAATAGATTAATTCAATCATTTTGTTTACAATTAAATCTTTCTTACATCTGTTTTTGAAAATATATTTTAAAGCAAAATTTGTTTTTAAATGTATAGTGTTCAAAATTTATTTCTAATTTTATAAAAAATAATTTTTTTATGTATGAATTGAATTGAAGTTTTATTAGATGTATCTTGTTTTTAATTACCTTTTTAATGAATCGAAATGATTAAAGATTTTTCATCCGATTAAATATATAAACATTTCGTCGCCCTACTTTATTCCGAGAAGAAACACTGCAATATTCATTGTTACCAATCTCCCAGTTTTAAATTACTTGCTATTTAAGGAATATCTTGATATATTCATTTATTATTATAACTATAACAAAAATCACCATTTTACTAAAATTTTCCTACCTGAATTGTCACCGAGTAATAAGAATTGTATGAGGAATTAATTATTTCTGATTTTGCAAGCAAAGGGGGCGAGGCGACTAATATTGTAATAATTCACAGTTAAAGGGGGAAAACATTATTGCTGAAAAACAAATAAAACAAGAGATTATGAAGCTTCTTCCATAATCCTATGATGAGAAGACAAAGGATAAATAATGGGAGATCTGTTTCAGTTTGAAACTTGAACATCTCTTCATTACATTCTTAGTTTTCTTTGTATTTTTGGAAGCAACCCAACACAACATAATACTTTTCACACCGATCAGTTCCGTTTTTGGCACTCGAGAAAATTTGGGTTTATTCTTGTGGAGCTTTCGTATGGTATGGATATACAAATATATATGTGGTTGAAGAACAATGGAAAACACATTTCAGCGGAATGCATGGTCGTAATCATGATAACGGAAGTTTTTGTATATGAAGTGAGCCAACCAGCGAGACAATGCAAAGGATAGTACTGCTAACACAACCAATGAGTTTCTTGTTGCCACTGACATTGTACCTTGCTTCATGGTTGCCACAATCCCAACTGAAGCAACAGATATGATCTGCAGCATTACTTCAACCACATTCAGGCTCTTGTATGCAGAATTGCAGCTCTTGCAGTTCACAACATGGGACCAGTACCTGTTCAAATTAAATTGTAGCCAACAATGTTAGTGGCAAGAAATTTTCAAGGCCAAAATGAAAACCAAAAAGCTTTCCCTTCAATCCAATGAAGGATCAAGCTGCTTTTCCAATCACAGCAAGCTCAAATGACACAAAATGTTGGACCATTTCCATCATTTGGGAATGAGTTACATGTTGAAAAATCAACTTGTTCGTGGAGTTCCTCTTTCTTATATTATTTTCATTGATGATTTAACTAGAATGTGTTGGATTTATTTTCTTAAACACAAATCAAAAGCGGCTGCAACATTTTAGAAGTTCAAAGCTCACGTTGACAATAGGAGCTACTCAAGTTCAAATTTTGAGGTCAAATAATGTTGTAGGAGTACGTGGCTAATCAATTTGAGCAATTCTTTGATGAAGCAGAGATGGAACATCAACTAACAGCTCGTTAGACTTCTCAAGAAAATGGAGCGAGTAAAAGCAAAAATGGATGAATTGTGGAGAAGCCTAGTTGTATGCTTTATCAAAAGGAATCACCAAAGGTGTGGGTTGAAGCTGCAAATACAACTTTATTCATTCAAAATAGGCTTCCTACTTGAAATTCGAGAATCAAACTCCTTTTGAGGCCTGGTCTAGTTTTAAACTTTCTTTTAATTTTTTATTGTGGTTGCTTGTGCTACTCACATATATGTATGTATCTTAAGTGTGACAAACTTGACAGAAGGGCTGAACCTGCAGATTGGATATTATAAGCCTCAAGCCGGAAAAAGTGCTTATTTTCAGTGATTTGCATTTCATGGAAGATGAAAGCTAATGCTGGAGTGACTCAAAGAAGAATCAAAGTCTTGCAATTGAGTTTGAAGAAACAATGGATGATTCGCATTTTGTGGCACAAGGTTACTTTTTGATATCTACCAAAGAAGAAATACAACAACGTGCAACATAGCTATGGGTGAACCAGCCAGTCTGGAAGAAGCTGTTATAAAGGAGAAATAGCTGCAATGAAGGAGGAGCTGTCCATGATTTACAGAAATCAGACATGGGATCTGGTTTCAAGATCACAAGATAGATATGCCATTGGGTTGAAATGGGTGTTTAGAACAAAGTTCAATTGTGGCTTTATAAACAGGAACAGCAAGATTCGTGGTGAAATGCTACTCTTAAACATTTGGAACCGGCTACTATATGCACGTCTAATCCGCCTTTAAGGTTTTTACAAGAGATTTATGTTGAGCAACCAGAAAGCTGTGTGATCAAAGGCAAAAAGGACAAGTTGTACTTGCTAAGAAAAAGCTTTATATGAAGCCCCAAGGGTGTGGTACAACATAATTAATGATCATCTGCAGCTATTGGGTTTTCAAACAAGCCTATCTAATATATCAGTTTCCCCAAAAAAAAAAACAAACTTTCATCTTACGTTTCTTCTTTGTTACATTTCTTTATCTCTAAAAAACTAACAGATCTATAACAAGTTTACCCTTTTAAAGCTGTCAACTTGTAAATAATTCCATACATAGAAGGACTAATCTGTATAGACTTTTTCATGGACCAAAGCAACAGAAGTTACTGTTGAGATTTCTAATTGATTCACTATATTATAAATTGATTAACTTTATTATAGGGATTGACTTAATTATAGAGATTGAGTCTTTATTTTTCAGAGATATATTATCTTTGCTACTGCTATATATATATATATATATATATATATATATATATATATATATATATTATTTTTTTAATATGAGAGAT
>Ga0214544_1003256_pt1 | contig 33798 bp, 21 predicted proteins | sample CNSS3metaG_FD_160074 | JGI IMG/M metagenome (GOLD analysis project Ga0214544, IMG submission 160074) | Root nodule microbial communities from cowpea collected in UCLA plant growth center, Los Angeles, California, USA - CNSS3 | ecosystem: Host-associated > Plants > Roots > Nodule | place: USA...
AAATCTTTCATCTTGCCCTTCCACAAATGATAATTTGTACCATTCAAAGCAACCATCTTTGCATTTGCCTCCATCATTCAAGCAAGTAAATATAGCCCAACCAAGAGCTCTGATACCACTTGTTAGGATTTACAGAGGGGGTTTCACCGGGGAGAACAACACCAATGAGATCTGAGCCCAACCACATAAGACATTGACACCACTCTCAACCCAAAACCTTAAGGCAATGGGTTTATGGGCCTTGATCCTTATATGGTGCTCTACTTTCTCAATACTGGTCAATGTGGGACTTAGACTCACACTTGGATTCCTAACATTCTCCCCCTCAAGGGTGAGTCCCTTCAACCACATTGGTACACTCCCCCTCCAGCGGAAGCATTCCCAACCACGAGTACCCCTTCTCGTACCGCCGTTCATCTTAACGGGACACGCTTACCTGGAACTCTTTGCCAGGAAGACTTTCGATACAGGGACCTTACTGCACTCGTCTGAACCGATTTTAACCATCGGCTCTGATACCACTTTGTTAGGTTTTACAGAGGGGGTTTCACCGGGGAGAACAAACACCAATGAGACTTGAGCCTAACCACATAAGATATTGACACCACTCTCAACCCAAAACCTTAAGGCAATGGGTTTATGGGCCTTGATCCTTATATGGTGCTCTACTTTCTCAATACTGGTCAATGTGGGACTTAGACTCACACTTGGATTCCTAACATAATGTGTGCATATATAACACAAATCAAAATTGGAAATTAAAATTTATATATTTCCTAGTAAAGATTTACAATTTTCATCTGATAATGACTCCTATAATAAGAATACAAAGAGAGACAATTTCACACTACAATAAACTAATGTACCCCGCTGCCAAAAGACTTCTCATCATGGGAAAGTATAAAGAGAGTTATTGTACACAACCTTATTTTTACATATAAAAAGAGACCGTTTTCCGAGTTGAACTCGTGACCAATTGACCACCAAGACACAACTTTACTATTGCACTAGGAAGTTAGTACTGCCTCATCATTTCACCTTACAATTTTTGTAAAACAAAAATCCAAGAAATGAGCATTGTTGTTTTTTGGTAGAAACAAGAACTAGGTCTGATTGCATACGTTATACCACACGATGTGTTTGGTTCATTTGGTCATGAATTTTGGCTGATTTATTGGTTTTTCCAATAGTCTTGTCACCAGTAACTTTCTTTGATGGCATTGTTTGCTGATCATCTCCTGCACCCAAACTTATATATGTGTGATGAACCATGACTCTCATAACTGATTGTGATTTGCATACCCCGTTCACGTTTTCCTTCTTCCTAGCTATATATTTGAAGTCTACTCGCTATCTTTTCTGTATGTCAGCATGTGTTTAGTTTCAAGATGTGCAAGGTTTTATTCCTCTGTATATGACTTACTGAACTAGTCTTTTGTTATTGATCATGGACAGGCTGCTAATATTGAACCTGAGGCCTCTGCCTTGCATGACAGTGAATACCAATTAACGAAGAATGGATTTTCAAGTTTAGGACATGGAAAATATAGCGGTATTACGTTATGTTTATGCTTCTAATTATAATCTATACATATGCTGCGATCTTTCTCTTTCAAATTTCATGTAGTTAGCATGTTCCAGCATTCATATTTTAGAATCTTCGTTTTCTCGATAGTGATAGTAGGGACCTAGAGTTTTGTGATGTGTGGTCATGAAGAATATTGCTTACAAACTAATTTTTGAATTATGGAAAGTATTTTGTTATATGTCATTAGAACGTGAATCTATATTTTCTATTTTTCTAATTTGAAACTTTCTTCATGCTGTTTGCCTTTGAACTCGACACATTGATTCTTCAATATTTTAACTAGCTTGTAGATTCAAATTGGCATGAAGTTATCATTCAAAAGTCCAATTGATTGACTATGATTTCTTGTGTATTTTATGTTTAGATAATTATTTTTGGGGTTATAAAGTTTTTTGGTTAAATTAATACATCTTTTTTTAAATTAATATAAAGAAAATAGTTATGAATCAAACCGTTTATTGTTTTCGTTAGTAAGTATTGAAAGCATTTAAGAGGGCGTGTTTAATACTTTTAACCCATGCACCTGGTGTATGTGATGGAAAAAATATGATATTTATGAATCTCGTTATATTGTACCAATTTGTAATGAACTTGATGGACATATTTATTTCAAATTTTGTAATCCATTATAAAGCAGAGAAATAGACAAACTAGTATATTCTTGTTTATTATTGTCTCTGCTGATCATATAAAAGGCCTTCTGATAATTGCAGAAGTATATATATGTTTCGGTAAATATGATTACAATGAACCTTTCTACAACCTTTGATATATATTTTTCACACATACTTTTGATTTTCAGAATGCAGTACCACTGAATCATCGGATGATATTGAGAAACAGGAGATGGAGGAAGTGTCAGATGAAGATGAAATCTCATATTATGACACTAAAGAGTATTTTACAGAACTTAGTTTTAGGTGTGGGTCCACAGGAGCTTTGGATCCAATGAGCAGGTCTGGGTCCATTGATTTGGAGAACAGTCATGTTCGGGAGACGGTCAATGATTTTGGGTACCCTCAGATAGCAAGGCGAAAGAAGCTTCCAGATCCTGTTGAGAAGGAAAAGGGCGTTAGTCTTTGGTCAATTATCAAAGACAACGTGGGCAAAGATCTCACACGAGTGTGTCTTCCTGTATACTTTAATGAGCCAATTTCATCTCTTCAGAAATGTTTTGAGGACTTGGAGTACTCCTTTCTTCTGGATAGAGCTTATGAGTACGGAAAAGCGGTAAGCTATACCTCTTTCTCTTGAATGGGCTATTTTTTTATCTTGCACCGTAAACATGACAAATTTCAAACCAGTTTTGGTACATGACCTTTTATTGTTTTATCGGTCTATTTGATCGATGAATTTCCCTAGGATATTTGTTGTCTCGATATTAGTAAGGAATGGAATGTCTATACCATACTATACTATGTAGTGTCCTTCAACATTTGACTGGTAATATTGATAGATTGATGTCTAATTTTCTTGAAAGGTTTGCTTCATGCTGTTAAATTAGTGAGTTTCCAATGACCAGTGCAACTATATGTAAAAGTTATCGTTTCAAGGGGAAAATAATTGCCAAACTTGTCTAATTTGTTGTTTGTTTGAATTGGCTACAGGAGTTTTACTATTTGGTCAATTTCATTTCCCCGCAGTTAAAGGGAGAGAGGGGGAAGGGGAATGATAATATCTACATGACTCAATTTAAATTCCTGAGTTACTTTGAAATAAAACTACCTCAATGATTTCATACAAATTTGTTTTTTGTCATGAAATAAATAGTTTATATCAATTGCCTCATTGGCAACTGGTGCATTTGCTTTATATATACTGCTCTCTTCTCAGATGAATCCAAGTAATTGACCGGGAGATTTGTGTTAATAATCATTTGGCAACATTTAATTATTCACTTGGGAGATGACATTATTTAATGCTATTGAATATATGTAGCAGTTCAACCCTTAGAGTTCTATTTTCAGGGAAACGGTCTCCTTCGGGCTTTGCATGTTGCTGCCTTTGCTGTTTCTGGATATGCATCATCCGAAGGTCGTCATTGTAAACCCTTTAATCCATTGTTAGGGGAAACTTATGAAGCTGATTATCCTGACAAAGGAGTTCGTTTCTTTTCGGAAAAGGTTAGTTACTTTGAAATTTGATGATGCCGATAATTGGCCGAGATATAGGCTGCTATGTTGCTGTGCATTTTACTTGGGCTAAAAATGTGATACATTCTAGTTTTGGTTTCAATATATATGACTCAACCTTTACTTTATAAAGATAAAAATTCCAATAAATGTATTTCCAAGTAAGAAATGGGACGAAACTGAAGAGGATGTTTTAACTGGTGGCATGCAACTTGCTAACTGAACAATGGTTTTGTCAAGCTAATGTTATTTCATTCTTTTAGTGGGGTAAAACTGTTTAAATTATTATTGGCCCAAAAGATAGTGGTCCTATACAGTGTGCAGGTGAGTCAATTTACCCGCCAGTATTTACTGTTTTCTCAAACAACTGATTACGTGTGAAACAGGTGAGTCACCATCCAACTGTAGTTGCCTGCCACTGTCAAGGTAGAGGATGGAAGTTTTGGGCAGACAGTAACATTCGGTCAAAATTTTGGGGAAGGTCAATTCAGCTTGACCCAGTGGGTGTTCTGACCCTGGAGTTTGATGACGGTGAAATATTTCAGTGGAGCAAGGTGTAAATCGTGAAATGACTCTGTTTACATTGATTATTTGTACTGGCTAGTGCTGCTAGTGACTTGGCTTTCTAAGCTTCACATTATAATATATTTACATTAAATTATAAATAGTTGTTATAAATGTTTTTGTTTCACCTAGGTCACGACAACAATTTATAATCTCATCCTTGGGAAAATATATTGCGATCATCATGGAAACATGGACATCCGTGGCAATCGCCAATATTCGTGCAGACTTAAGTTCAAAGAACAGGCGATTCTTGATCGAAATCCTCACCAGGTAGGAGTGTTCTAGTTATATTTAGTAGAGCTGCTTTGTCTTTTGAAGTCTGATATATTGTTTCTCGTTTACTTGCTAACCCAGCCTGTTCATAGGTTTAGTTTGTATAGTCTGTATTTTTTATTTTCTGTCTTTCTGTCCCGCCCAAAATATCTGAAGGGATCTTATCTTCCGTGTGCTTTTCACCTAACGAATTGTTCATTATAATGTGCTGTATGTCTAATTAGGTGCATGGCTTTGTTGAAGATGTAACGGGAAAAAAGGTTGCTACATTGTTTGGCAAGTGGGATGACAGCATGTATTATGTTAACGGTGAAGCGAATGTGAAGCCAAAAGATTCCACTTTGTCAGAGGCAAACTTGTTGTGGAAAAGGACTAAGCCACCTTCTAATCTCACCCGGTACAATCTGACATCATTTGCAATCACACTGAATGAGCTTACTCCTGGGCTAAAGGTATAATGATGTATTTAATCATTATTCGATGCACCTTTTCCTTTTTCTTCTTATGCATCTCTAATGGTTTGTTATAGCCTTTTCTGATCCCGGGTATTTGATCACGGATTAAAGGAGAAGCTTCCACCCACGGATTCCAGGCTGAGACCAGATCAGCGGCATCTAGAGGATGGGGAATACGAGAAGGCTAATATTGAAAAACAAAGGTTGGAAAAGAGGCAAAGAATGGTATGTTTAAACTCTAACGCTTTCTTCGACAAACGTGCATTCTATTTTTTCTTTTGCCTCACCTTTTATTTGGTGTCCTTGTTTGACCAGGTGTTTCTGAATTTCTCAACTGTGTAAGCTAAACATAGTAATTACTTGGGTAAAATAACCAATTTTGGTTTTAAAAATCTTCCAATTTCTATTGTTACTTTTTAATATTATAAATAATCTTTTCTAAAATTATTTCAATCATTATTTATTGATATGTATTTAGACACATCACACGTCATAAACTATTTCGGAATAGTATAATTGAAATGATGGCTAGATGCGTGTGGCACTTCGTGATACTTATCATTTTTGAAAGAAAATTATAGTAATGATGTCAATAATTTTTTTAATAAATAAGAATAAATTGGATTATATTTACAAAGATTAAAATTATGTTTATGTAATCTTCATATTTGGAGGATTGTTTGGTAATTAGGTTGTGTAGTTTTTGTGAATTTTGTTAACATGCATTACTTATTTTTGAAAGTATGTTAACTAGTTAATGTAATCTTAAAAAGGTAAGTACGCATATTTGTATCTATAATTATTAACTTACACCAGTTTTTTTTAGTAATAATAACTTTTAACTTTATAGAAGCATTAAGTGTAACTTAAAATATAAGTAAGCGTACAACTCTGCTTGTGTCTCGATAGTCGGTTTAGTATAAGTGGTGTGCATTTTGGTTGGTTAACTTTTATTATAGCTGATGGTCATTGAATCGTTTGATGTGGTTGGTTAACTTCATGCAGTCAAGGAAAATGCAAGAAAATGGATGGCAACCTAGGTGGTTCCGCAGAGAAGGTGAAAACGGTACGTTTCGATATATTGGCGGGTATTGGGAAGCGAGAGCTCTAGGAAGATGGAACGAATGCCCAAATATCTTTGGTGATGTTTATGAAGGAAATTTTGATCCTTTAGGTGCATCTTGATTTTAGTTCAGGTAATATTTGCATCTGTTCCAAAGCATGTTTGATAATATCTATAAAACAGCTTCTACCTTGCATGCATGAGAGGGACATATCATAGGTCTTCAAAAAAAGTTCCTTTGGAGATGACAGCTAATACGGTTGCTGTGTTGCAGATAACGATGATAATAATGAATGCAAAATTGTGTGTGGAGGGTTTCCTTGAACCTTCTTGCATGGCAGCAAATTATTTTACTGAATGGAAGGGATGGTAGCCTTTGGGAACCTTCGGAAACGAGGCTCTTTGCAGTTCTGGTAGGGGATTGCCCTTGTGTCACACACACCACTTCAATAACAAAAACAAGGATAGGGATAACATATTAACATCAACCGATTCCATCTGAGAGTTACTCTCCGAACTTAAATGATTTTAATCGCCTGCGGCTGGTGAAATTTGTAATTAGCCTAATGGACCTAGCATTACACGTACACAGCTTTTCAGCAGAAAGCACTGTACTGAGAATATCAAACAGAGGCTGTTACTTCAACTAGATGAGAATATATCTGAGCAAAGTTTTCAGCTTAGTAACACTTGCTTGATTAGTTTGTCTAGATTGTCAGTTTCTATTTCTTAAATTTTGCTAGTTATGTAATTATTTGGGGTGTTATTAGCTTATGTAAGATCCTCTATGTTGATCCTGTTATAGTTACTGATTTAGCCGAAAGATAATCAATTTATTTCGTATTTGTTTTGATTTTCTAATTAATTAATAAATGAAAGAGTCGTTATATCTCCCTTAAAGTGTTTCACTACTATGTTTCACGTTAAAATCTTTACATCGCATAAGTGCATGCGAATGAAAAGGGGTCCCAACAGAGGGCAAGGCTAATGGACCAAACAAGCAACTATTTTTATACACCTGATCTAAGCATCTACAAAATAAATCAGGTTCTGTGAGCACTTGGTTGAATAGGACTTTATGTTGATGGGATAGTTCTTTTATTTATAAAGTCATTCAATTGTAAGCTATTTATTTATTTATTATTTATATATTTGTAATGTCCTAATCCAATCTTTTACATGTGTTTAAATATAATATTTTAATTTAATAAAATTGAGTCAAATGAACTAATTCTTTAATCTTTAAATTGTTTTATTAGCAAAAACATGTATATAAATATATTGAGTAGTGTTACAAAATATTAAAATATTTGCAAAGAATGTCTAGATGGAGGTACCACTTCAATTTAAAATCCTAATCTTTTTACCACATCAAAAACTTAGATTTCTCTATCCTATTTTGGTCACAAAGCAAAACTTTCAAGATTCTTGTTAAAACATCTACCATCAACTAATTCCAGTTCAGGCAACATAAAATTATACTAGTGTGACTGCTGTACTGTTCCAAAGAAATGATGTCTATAATCTGTTTTAGTCCTACATATCTAATCAATCATTCCCAACCATGTAATCCCTCCTCCTTATGTTGTTGTTAGCTTATACCTACCAATGACTCACTTCATATACATATACATACATTTTATCATCCTAACCAATACAATTGATATATCTTTAACTATATGAGTGATACAATAATAGTCAAGCTGTAACTCATGAAGCTGTCTTTTCCTATACTGCTCAGCCTATTCATAACTAAGTCTATATTAACTCTGTCCTTGAAATTTGATTATACTTGTTAAACTTTGTATTATTTTTTGTATACCTTGAACCATGTTCTTTATGAGCACAAAGGTTTGGTTTTCATTCCCAGATATTTCATAACTTTAGTTAAAAGCATCACTTTCACTGAAACTAAGCTAACATCTAGTCTACAACTTTTATATGGGCTATTTTTTCTTAATTCAATACAAAATGTTTCTTAAATGGGGTTGTATTGTCTTAAACTGAAATATACTCCTCACTCTTCTCTCACGTCTCTATAGATGAATCACTTATATAACTTCTATACTAGTGTATCTTGTGCTAAAAGTATAATCATGAATTTTTAACTTTGTTTTTAATCGAATATAATTCATTCATATATCTTGTTAATTGTAACGTCACAATTTTACATTAATTCGAATAACAACATCCTATTCATAATGATTTACATAAATGAGATAAAATCTTAATAATTAATCATTGATCTAAACCTTAAAATTCTCACCATCAAATTTCAAATCAAATTACTACAAGTCAATCAAAGGATCATAACCTAAAACTTAATAACATACTTTTAGATTTACGAGTCATTTTTATACATACAAATCTTATAAATATGCATACTCGATAGATTATCTACTTTTTTCTTAGTTCTCCAATTATGATAAAAGTCACTCTAAGATGAAAATAACTAATCCAAGAGTTGATGTCAACATTGTAGGTGTTCTCTTCCTTGAAGTTTATCTAAACATAAAAAATTAAATAAATGCGAAATGTGAAAATATTATATAGATACTAAAAATGATTAATGTTAATCTTCAAAAGATCAAACTCAAGTTATGTATAACTTTTTACTTGTTCAATACTAAATTTTATTGAGTTGTATCAGAAAAAAAAAATATTTTAGAAATCTTACATACAATTGTTTCTTTATTATTTTCCAACACCAATGAAGCATGAATAACCATATAAAAGATCATAAAAGCACCTACTTCCTCTATCCCTAAGTGTTGTTGGGTTTCTCCATACACTTTCTCCAACTCTATTACTTTCTCTAATACTAAATATTTTTGGGTTTTACCATTATAAACATGTTTGCCTCCACATGGACCAATCACTAAGATAAATTATCAACTTTGATACTACAATTTGATTTTTCTTACAGGGAGAGACTAAGAAGATTCAATACCAAATGAACTATAAGTAAATTATGTAGGAGATCATGACATCATCTCCAACCCAAAACATTGAGACTTTGTGTTTGTGAGTGTTCTTTTTTACAATGTTACTCAACTTTTTTTTTATTCCTACTCAATTACTCATATGTAAATTCCAAAGATACAATTAGAATAACCCATACAATGGTATTAAATAATAGTAAACCATAATTGTTTTCTCTATTAGAAAATGTTTTCTTTTTCTTTCTTAAAACTAAAAGTATTTTTTAAAGTAGAAATAAAACTCTAAATACAAGAAAATTTTATAGGATAACTTAGAATGATTGGTTATTATAAAGCTCGATTCCTACCACAATTCCAAAGAACACGAGACACATAAGTGCATTCAAATTATGTTTATGCATTAAAGCGATGGGAATTCGGTTTCCTAAGCGGATGGTTTTGAATCAAGACCTTCTAATTTAAATTAGGGATGATAATTAGGGCCCGGCCTGTAGGCCCGCAGAAAAAACGCGGGGTGGGCCAGGATAGTGAGCCCGCAGGCCCGCGCGGGCTCGGCCCTCATAGGCCCGCGGCCCGCACGGGCCGACCTACAAGCCCGCATAAAATTAAAAAAAAAAAACTTGTACTTGTGTATATTAATTACTTCTTTTATGGACTCTTGCATTAACATTTCAAATTCTTGTATAACTGGAAAAGACAAGTATTATGTAATTTTTAATGTGCTAAAATTTAAAGAATACATTATGTATGTCATAGTATGAATATGATGAAAATGTTGAATTATCAATTTATCATCTAATTCCTCAAAGTCTTTACTTAATTTTGTGAACTTCTTAAAGTTTCCCAATTTTTAAACATTGAAATTTTATCATAAATAAATAAATAAATTAATTAATTAAAAAAAAAAACGGGCCGGCCCGTAGGCCCGCGGGCCAACATATATGTGGGGCGTGCCAGAGTATGCGGCCCACATAAAATGTGCGGGGCGAGGCGGGCCTAAACGGGACGGGCCGGCCCGCATTGCCACCCCTAATTTAAATACAGAATTTAACTCAATCATACGACTTTGCACGATCGGATAAGGGAGAAAAGAAAACCGCTTACTACAAGAATGTTTTTGAATAATGATTAATTTTAATGACAAAAAATAACTATTCATTATAGTAATCTATTTAGATATCAATTTATAAACTAAAAATTATTGGTGACTAACATAGTTTCAAAAAACTATAATTGATATCTAAATTGGTAATTAAAATAGTTTCTATTATGAATTGGTCACTAACATTAATTACAAGATTTTGACTATCAAAAGAATTAGTCTCTAATTTGGTCTCTAAATACGTATTTTTAACCACTCAAATTTATCATTATTTAAGAGTTTTTTTTTTTTTTTTTTTTTTTATTTTTTTTTTTATTATTTTTTTTGTTTTTTTTTTTTTTTTTTTTGTGTTACTTACTTTTACAATAATATTTGAGAACCATATTGGATTGTTGCTCTTTGTTCAATTGTTTCTATCTTTATAAAGGCCACTAACAAGTCAAATTAAAGAATTAATAATATGATTATTTTTCTAACTTACTACACATTAGAAAATTTAATTACGATTTTCTTAAAAGGCGTTCAAGACATAACTTGCTAACTTACTCCTTTTTCGAAACAGGTGAGTTTAAGTTAGTAATCAAAGTATAAGTACCTAGTAGTTTTAGTATTTCATATAATATTCGAGATCCGTCCTCAAAATAATAAAGTTTGAAGAAAAAAATCGGAAATCCTCATATCTCAATTTCTAAAAAGGAAAATGACAGGTTAACTTTTTTTTACAAACTTTAACAAACTATTAATTTGGATAAAAAATGATACTTTATTACTTTATTTGAGTTAAAAAAATAAAAAATTACTCTAATTTAATTCTATTTATAGAAACTTTGTCAAATTTATCAAAAATTGTTTGTCAAAAAAAAAAGATAATTTTCCTTCTAAAAACTAGTTTTTTCTTTATTGAACATATTTTGGAAATAATTTTATGCATTTCTATAGTAATTTTGGTTTCGTTTTTTGGTTGGTAAACAACGAGAATATGCTATAAATGTTATAATTTTTATCCAAACGTTAAATAATGTTATTCAGTAACTTCATATAAATTAAAATTATATATATACATATTAAACACCTCTCCCTCTTTTTATTGAATTTTTGAAGCAGTGACATGGATACGGCATGTTTAGCATTTGATTAGTTGATTTAAAATTTTGCTTAGTGTATTGTATAGCAAGCCTATTAAGAAGTTAAACTTAAACTCAAAGCTAAGCATGGGAAACAGTGCCTGCTTCCTCCAACTCTATGCCTGCTTCGGCGAGCCTCTTGTCCTTGTAAACATAGCCCTTTGCACAAAACAAGTACACCACCAAATTCACACCACTCAGCACAGCCAGTAACCAGTAGAAATGGTGCAGTTTCCCTTCATTAAGGTTGTCCGCAAGCCATGGTTCACGGTGACGCGTGGCCTTGTGCACCAAAGTCACCAACAAGGAACTAAGAAAAAACCCTAAAGACAACGTGCTCAAGAACAATCCTGTGCTCATCGTCTTCATCCCCTTCGGACACTCCCTCAGGAAAAAATCTAGCTGCCCTATGTATGTAAAGGCCTCTCCCGACCCCACAAAGAAGAACTGTGGTACCAACCAGAACACGCTGATGGGAACCACAGCATTGTGTTTGTGTGTTAAACCGTGGGCACTTGCCACTCTCAGCCGCTTTATTTCAGTCAGTGCTGCAGCCACCATGGCAAAGATCGAAAGCACCAACCCTACGCCCATGCGTTGCAAAGGGGTTAGCCCTTGTGGGTTTTTAGTTACTCTTTTGGCTATGGGAGCAATGACGCGGTCGTAGATTGGGACTGTGAGGAGAATGCTTGCCACGAAGAAAACTGTGAGTGATGCCGCGGGAATTTGGAAGGAGTTTCCGATGTGCCGGTCCATGGTGGTGGCCTGTGATACCGAGAACGTGGTCATTTGGGCGTAGATGGTCCAAAACATGATGGTGGTGGCCCACACGGGTAGCATTCTCTGCACCATTTTAACTTCTTCAACGTCCGTTAGGGTTGAGAGATACCACTTCCTCTCCATGGTGATTTCTTGGCTGTCTGTTTTTGGGTCCTTGATTGCTGCCTTGTCCAAGAACCTACTCACATCATTCAAATACCAAAATAATTCATTCTGTAATGATAATAATTGTGGTAGAAGCATCTGAAATATTAATTGGTGTTGCTACATAATGTGAACAGTAGGTAGTCAAAAGGAGATTAATAATGGAGAGTGCATGTAGTGGTTAAAACCCTAGAGGTATAGGTAGCCAAAGGGTTATAGTATGAGTAGTTATTGTATGCAAAGTAGTGCAGTAATGGATGATCACGCATAGAATAGAATGATAAGGAGCAATAATATAGGGTGTTAGTCAGTGAAAGAGAGAAAAGAGACAAATGGCACATGGAAATAGGGAGATAATAAAGAGAAAGTGATATGAAGCAGGACAAAATGGGGGCAGCGATGGTACATGCGCTATGAGACAGGACCTTGCATATGCATTGGCAATTGTAGCTGGCTAGCTGTGGCCTTTGCCAGCACGTGATACCTCTCATCCTCACTTTTAGATATCACAGGAAAACAAAAGCTACTGATACCAGACCTGCCACTGTATAAACATTATTTCCATCACCAAATCTTTTACTTTTATTCACGTCTCACTACACTTATGGATGGTTTCTTTCCTATCTACAAAGACAACCACAAGAGGAATAAAACAAGTTCTGAACAGTGTATACTTTGTCAAATTGTGACTGAAATTACAAAGTGATAAAATTATATGAGAGACATCTACCTGAATAGGAAATCACACACGTGACATGTCTAACTCAACACTATTGATTCGATTAATAAGTATAACGAAGATGACACTGTGTTAGTATATCTATATATATATATATTCGGTGTTATTTAATTTGAGCTTGTGGATGAATGTGACCAAAGCAGTGAGCAGAGGAACCGAGAACTAAGCTTTGTTGTCCATTTCAGACACACTTTTGGTTCAAATAATGAAGACTCCAAGATAGACATTTTAGCACTTATTTTAAAGGTGAATTGCCACTGTTAAGAATCGTGGGACCCTACATTCAAAGATAATGTCGTGGTGGTCATTCCACCACTAAATTCTACCCAGTACTATAGTCCTCAATCAAGGTGATTCAACTATAATCTCAATTATTTATGCACATTTCTACATCAGACGACAAAGACCTTCTAAAAGTTTTGAGGTATCCTAAATCATAATCTTTTAACTTTTATCTTAAATAAGATACACAAAACCCTTTATATATAGGAAGAGGATATACAGTATCTCCTCATGAGTCCAGCAGAAGATCCATTCTGTATATGTAACAGTGAACATTAAAAATATGAACTAAAAGGATAAAAAACCAGTAATAATAATGCCAATAATATACACAAGTAATATTTATAATTTAGGTATATGAATATTTCTTTATTAAAGTTCATCTATTGTGAATGAATCTTGATCCTAATAGTTGTTCGGTACAGTTGCTTGCGATTGCTTTTTCAACACATCTTTATTATTTCATAAAATTTGTCTTAAAAATATAGTTCTAATTTTAAAGAAATTGAAAACTAAAAATAAACTTGATTATCCTTTACTATTATACATACATATCATTTGAGATTATTTAAATAGCCTAATTAAACTTTGTTTACGAGAATAGGGTATCTTAAAAGAAGATTTAGTTCATTTTTAAAGTAAAATAATATAATGTAAATTAGACTCTGGTTTTAATTTTTACAAAATTTTCATAATTATTATTGCTTATTATTTAGAAACACTGTCATAATTATCTTAAGATTTAAATTTACATATATAAGGGTAAAAAGAGAGAAAGTATGAGTATGATTTAAGAAGTGATGGAATGTAAGTATAATTTAATCTTAAATGTTTGAAGAGTATAAGGAAGACATAATCTTAAATCTTAAATTTACCTGAACTGTTTGCTATGGGGCAACATCTGCTTCTGCTTTCTGAGAGTTTCATCTGCAACATCATCCAAGTTGAACAACAAAGACGCATCAGAGGGCAATTCCATGTGCCTCTTCCTCCAAGCTGCCACCAACACCATCGCAATCTGCGTCAGGGGACTCCCCACCAGTTTCTTGAACCGGTACCTTCTTGTTCCAGACAAGAACACCGTAAGTGCCACCAGAATAGCACAAACACTTATCCCATAACCCCAATACCTCCCTATGTGATCCTGAATGTACACAAGAACTGTAACTGCTGTGAGAGTCCCCAGACTTATAAAGAACACGAACCAGTTGAAGAATTTTATCATCTGATTTTTCTCCCCTTTGTCTGATTCATCGAACTGATCCGTGCCAAACCCTGACACACTCGATTTCAAACCACCAATGCCAAGGGATGTAGTGTAAAGAGCAAGGTAGAGCACCAATAGCTGCATGTTGCTTGCAGCCTCGCAACGTCTCGTAGCAGATCTTACACATTTTGGAGGATGCAGGCTTGGGATTACGGTTGATATTGTCAATATTGTAACACCCTGTAAACAACTCTTGTAAAGATCCAAAAATGAAATTAACCAAGAAAAGAAAAATGATTTATGCTCCCTTCTCTGAGAGATTATTCAAACTAAATGAAGTTTTAAACGCAGCACATAATGTCTTACAGTTGCTTGAACCGCTGCGAAGATGGCAATAGTGAGGTATCTGTGAATGAGAGAGTGAAGCCAATGAAAAATCTAGCAACTCTTCATAATAAGTGTTGTATATAATATTAGAAAGAGCACAGTAAGAAAGTTTATTGGAATAAAATAATTGAGTGTTTGTTTTTGCTGTGTTAGACAAGTGAATCAGTGGTCACAAACCTGCCGATAAAAGTGTCAGCTACAAAACCACCGAATAAACAGAGCATGAAAGAGGTCCCCATGAAGTTGGTGACTGTGTTTGCAGAATTCGCACTGCCCAAATGCATGGTACCAGTTAAATATGTCACCAAATTCACGGCAACGCCCATTGTCGTTAACCTCTCACTTGCTTCCACTCCTGAAATAAACCAACAGCAACAAAAGGAAACAGACAACCTATGTCAATACCAAGACTGTACCTTTTTCTTCCCATACTGAAGATCTATTATAGCTTGAGAAAGTAAATCTTAATCATAAATAATTTTAATAAATGGTTAAGAGTGGATTTCATTTAACAAAAATAATCATCAAGATTAAGTTCTAAAGGTATTGGAGACCTAAAATCATGGCGGCAGCAACCCAACCACCAGTTTTGGACCTCTGGGCTGGTTGACCTTTGTAGTCCCAGGCATCTAGGACGCTTTTCTGCTGTGTTTCAGAGGGAGTTATCATCGCAGGAAGGGATATCAATGGTGAACTAAAATGTTATTAATGAACTGGGTATGCATGCCACAATGGGGTTGTTGTGTTTATATAGTTTCTATACTTTCACATCAAATAATTGTACCTATTTTTATATCAGATTATAAACATTGTTATTAGTTAGTGTCCTCTTTAACAAACATCTTTTTTAATATTTTACAAATAACTTTTTTAACTCTAAAACTGGTCTATTTGGAAATTGGTACATTCAAAAATAAAATTTAAATTTTTTTATATCCAACATATATTAACTTAATTATCACTGTAATTATTTAACTTGTGAATTAATAGTGTTGATACATAATACTATAGTTAGATATTTGTGTTTTTAATACTCTTCTATAATTATTTGTTTTTCTTGGTTTTATATAATTATTTTACAAGTTCATCCTCAAATACATTAAAAAATATTAGAATAAAAAATATATACTTCTTACATACACCGAAGGGACAGCATGTGACCAATCATATATTGGAATAAATGCAAATAGCAAGTCATGTGCCACAAGATAAAATAAATTAATTATAATTTGGAATGAATACAATCTACGATAAATTCCAGTTGCGCACTAATCAAGATGAATGTGCAACAATGATAAGTTAATCATGTTTATTTTGGCCAATGCTAGAGTTGGTAAAACATCTTTAAAACTTTGGGAAATTGTTTGAAAATGTGGAATAAAAATAACATATTAGGATCTGTTTATCACAGTCCCTCCCAAATATCAAGAAAACCCCCAAAGAAACCAAAACTTGTTTCTCTCCTTGAGCAGCAGAGTGTGAATTAGGATTTTGTGTTTTTCCCGACATATATGACTTGTCGAATTAGCCAATCGTGTTGATTGTGTTGTTTACCTACTAGCTTAATTAGTAAAAGAAAATGTTAAATATCTTCAAAATAAAACTATTAAAATATCGAAATTTTAAGATTGACGTGATGTCACTACAAAATACCATTGTCCAGAAGAAAATGGAATTAATGGGGGATTTTGTGACGCTGAAGTTGAACACTTTTGCTGGAAACATAAAAGTATAACTTTTGATTTTTGTAATAAGGAAAAGACTCAGAACAACTATAATTATTTTTTTCTTTCAATGTTTTGTAGTGAGATGGAGTATATAATTAACTATGTGAGAGATAATAAATGCATAATAAATATTATCAATAAATACTTAGAAATACTATATCTATATCTATATGTATCCTATTTTAGTGTCCATATTTATGTTCTCAATTCTATACTTTAATAAATATTTTTTTTTCTTAAATTAAAATAATTATTTTATCATTTTTACCTTTTAAGTATTTTCTTTGTTAAATTTAACTGATTCATTCATTTAATTTTTCTTTTAAATTGATCGTTTTAAAACTAATATATTAACAAAAAAAAATCTACAATATAAATAAATAAAAATTTAAAAATTACTTATTTTCAAAATTAAAAAAAAAAAAGTAAACATACATGTGCACATGCGTTTTCACTAGTATTTATAGATTTTCTTGAGTTTCTTATTGGATTAAGTTAAGCACATTCATTTATTTTTATTATTGTTTAATTCTGATTATGTTTATAATGTTCTTTGACATATCTACTATATCTAGTGGTACACTGGTTTCATGTTTGAATGTGTTATAGATAATCTTGAGTTGAGAATGAAGATGGATTACAAAATTGGTGTCATTGATTACCAAAAATTTTGGGAGAGACCTTGATTCTGATATATAATTTCAATTTTTTTTTCTTCAAATTTGTAAACCTAAGTTCTCCACCATAGATAGCTAAATCTATTTGTTGAAATTAGATGTAATAAATTGATTTCTTGAGTATTTTTTTTAGGTTAATACATATGTTTTTTTTTTCAATTCAATGTTAGTATTTCATTTTTATTCTTAATGCTTGTTATGGGTTGAACATCCATGGCTTGACTGTACTTCTTGAGGTATTGAAAAATGCCTTTTGAACTTATAACTGAAATTAAGTTCCTAATGGAAATTGTATCTGGAGATATAACTGTTTTCTTTTTTTTATTAGTAATCTTAAGGCTTTTGAATTTAATAATGATTGCACTTAATGATCCAAGGGATTGAAATTTGATGAGTTATCATGGACCCAAAGTTTCTAGGGATAGGATTTAAGTATATTTGTGAGTTGATTTTAACATGAAATTGAAATTGAGATGTTCGTAAATGTAAATGCTTGAGAATGAAGGGAATGAAATCTAATTTTGACAACTATAAATCTTCTATTTTAAATTCAGTTGCACACCAATTATTTGATAAAAATACAATTTTTTTTTATGAACTTTGTTGTCTAATTAAATGTGAATTACAAGAGTAGTCGAATGTTACATAAGTCTCTTTGAAAAATGGTATATAGACTTTTTACTTTATTATTTATACAATTTGGTACACTTGTTAATATCATAACACCAACCGACCAACAAGGAAGTTTCAATGATCCTATTATCCACAAAGTATGTTATGAGATTCTACTATAATTAGCCATGTATGAGTCGAAGTTTGGTTTTTGAGAAAACATCCTACGTTTGTTGGTGCTCTTCGTTCCTTACAATTTCCGAAGGAGGAGGATGCATCAATATAGAGTAATCTTCTTATCTTTACTGAAGCGTTCCACTTCAGCTCAAAATTTGTTTGAGAGCTTTCCAACATCTTCATTTCTACGTTTTCTTGTCACACCACTTCTATCTCTTCGGAACTTTTCTTCTTGAGTTCCACTAGTTTCTTTTGCGGTCCATTTAATAAAGACAATTGTTTTGTGTGTTCTTCTTAGATATCTAGTTATCATTAACTTTTATTGTTCGTCATATTCCTTGTTGATATCTTATAATCTTAAAAAACCAGTTTGGTTTAATGATAAGCACCAAAAATTCTTGGTAAGACTAAATAGATGCCATTAGACTGAATTATTCTTTTATTTTCAAATGACTTGTACCAAAATATTCTTTTTTCACATGCAGAAGCTTTTGTACTCTTTTTTTTCTTGAAAAAAAATATTGATAAGATGCCTATAAAAATACTTTAACACTAAGTCAATAACAATTATAATTAAAGTAACAAATGTGCAATGAATAAAAATATATTTTTATGAGCCTTTTATCTTGATGCGTTTAAATTGAGTGGATCTATTCATTTTAATATTTAATTTATTACTTAATTTCTTTATATATATAATGTTGCTTCCACAAAATAACATTATTGTCATTTTCGACACCGACATCTGTGGATGTCAAATGGTACCAATTTAGGTTATGTAATCTTTAATTTGATGATAAAACTATTTTAGAATATTGGAAACTTTATATGATTTGAATGTTAGTGTACATTTAAAAGAAGTCTTTTGAAAATATAAAAGAACCTGCCCATTCAGTCATATCATCATCGTCGGAGTGTCAAAGTTGAAAACCCCAATTTTCCGATTCTGTGACCAATAATGACAACTTTATGTCACAATATGATTTTGACCCCAATTAGTGTATAGTTCACTACGATCCTTTCTTTGACTCTCATTAACTAATCAAAATCAAAAGCAACTTTACCTAAAATAATTAATTTTGTTAAATAAAAAACGTGTACTTTCAACGAATCTCTTTAGAAATATCATGTAGACATCTCCCCTGACACATGAACATTATCGACTAACTTAATCCCAAAATTAATGAAACAAAACTTTAAAATATTCCATCAATTTCAATGATTATTTTTGCTATTTCTAAGGATATATCTTTACTATGACCAAAAATTTTACTTAAACCTATGATAAAAAAAAATGGAGTTGAATCAGATATCAACATTTACTAATATTTAAGATTTTAAATATTTATTCAGATTTTAAAAATACATGGTTTAATTCCATAAAAGTGTTTAAATTTTTATGTCAATTAGAGATAATATTAATTTATAATATATATGTATTTAAAATAAATATCAGAGTTAATACGGGAGATTGAGTTATATCTATACATTTAAATTTTATTATTTTAATATGATTTGATTTTGGAACTATTAAAAATTTATTACAAATCAAGTTTGTTAAGTTTATCATAATTTGTTATCAGATCTTTTATTATTTTTATATTTGATGTTCACGACATTAATGTATGATGTCCTGGACATAAATATGTGTTAAAAATATTACGTTAACGAGGAATAAAATTAATTTATAATATATAACAATATTAAATTTATTTTAGTAATTTAATTTTATAAAATTAAGTTAGATTTTTAAATTTCATTGATAATAAAAGTATTTATTCATACGACCCAATTGAAAAAATTCTTAATAAAATTTAGATTGTTAAAATGAAAGCAGAAAATAATCGGTGTTTAAAAATTAAAACTTCTCTGCTGCAATACACAAATCTAAAGATTTTTAAATTGTTATTCAACTTCGTGTTTTGGCATATTTAAAGAGCATTGTGTTAAAATTATTATAAAGTAACACATGTGTAGAGATGTCAGGCGGGGAGATTATGAGTAGTAGCTCTTTCATATTTATTTCGTAACTGGTGATATCTCTCTAGTTGGGAGGGTGTTAAAGGTCAGGTTTGGGGTTCGATACTGACAACAACCTGACTTGCGAAGTGGGGGACACTTGGGGCGAGGAGTTGAGGTGTATTGGACTGCAGACCTGACACTGACATTGCTAGGATGGGCCAGGAGGTGTTATAAAAAAAGTGCACTTTTTTATAACATCCCTGGCCTAGCCAGCAATGTCTGCTTTTTTATAACATCCCTGGCCTAGCCAGCAATGTCTGCAGCGCAACTGGTGACATCTCTCCAGTTGGGAGGGTGTTAAAGGTCAGGTTTGGGGTTTGATACCCACTGACAACAACCTGCCTTGCGAAGTGGGAGGACACTTGGGGCAATGGGTTGGGGTGTATTGGGCTGCAGACCTGACATGCCGCTGACTAGGCCAGGGATGTTATAAAGTTGTATCCGTATTTATATACATGTGGGTATCATTATGCGAGTATCTGCATATTTGTTTTTAATATTCATGGATATTTATAGGTACTCGCGGGTATGTATAAAAAAATAATATTTAAAAAGATATTTTAACAATAAATTCAAATACAAATATAATGTAAAACATCTATAAATTTCAAACAAATAACTCATTTAATTAGTGTTGAATGATAATTTACAAATAAATGAAGATTTTTTAAAATCAATCGATAAAATATAAATTATTTAATTTCAATGTATTAATATTTTAATCATTTTTTTATTTAAATTAAAATATAATACGTACGGATATCTACGGATATAGATACTATGATTCTCGTACTCACCCGTCAACATGCGATATAAAAAATATATATACCCATTACTCACGAGTATCCATTTATAATCTTCATTTTCTATCCATTACAGATTTTATCCGTGATACCAAAGTTAAGAAATTATTTTGAGATCCCTAAACACAGTGATTAACATCTTTACGTTTCATTGTTTTTGAACAATCATTACTGCATCATTTATTAGCAACATTTCTAATTTCAAAAGTTACACCATGCAATTAAGTCAAATTAAATATTCTATGAATAGTAATTTTTGTTCACTGTTTTTATTGTGTTTCTGAATAACAGTCAATAATATATTTTAAAAATTATATCTTTTACGTCTTCAAAAAATATAAATTGATAAATAAAAAGCATTATAATAACTAAAGATTAAACTATATAATAATATGCAAAACATAAATTTGAAATCACATTATATATAGAGAATGTTTCAATTTTTAAATTTCTATTGTAATTGGTGGATTGATGTCTATGTAACAGCTTCTTTCCGTTAAAAGAATTATATTATAATTAATGTCGTTTATTATTATTTTTATATACTATTTCAATGAAAATGGAATCAATACATTGTTATATGATTTATTTTAAATTATATGTCAAAAAAAAATTATATTCTAAGATAGATAGGATAATTTCTTGAGAATTTCTCTTACCCTCGATAAGAATAAAGTTTGATCAACAATTTTGACTTATATATATTTTTCTCCTTTAAATTTCCACCAAATCCATAAATAGAGAAGGTCAAAATATTAAGAAAAATATTTTTTTACTTATTTTTTTATTTGTATTATTTTTATATTTCAGAACTATTTAAAAGATGACACTTTAAATCGTAAAAAAAATTATTAAAATTTAGTTATCGAAATATTATTATCTAAATAATAGACTCATTTTAATTTATATGTCACATTGACTTAATGTCTCACGCACATATATAATTTAAATAAAAATAATATATTTTATAATATTTAATGAACAGCCTAATTTTAACAAATATTAAAAACATTTATTACACTTTTTACTCAATTTATTTATACATCATTGTCCTTCATAAAATTATTTTCTTTTAAGAAAATCACACAAAAATGTACATATAAAACCACTTGTGAAAAAACAAAAATACATACAAAATTTTAATACACCATTTAACAAAATACATACATATTTTTATTACACCCATTATTCTCTATGTATCTTGTGTATATAGATTCTATATCATTATATAAAGAGATCTATTTTTGATGTGTATACATTTTTTTTTATTTTTATTCTTTAATAAATAATTATTATTTTAAGTGTATCCTTTTTAAGTTTAATCATTTTTCTATTTTTTAATTAATCATTTTTAAAACTAAAATTAATTTATTATCTATAAAATAATTAAAAATTATTTATAATAAAATTTAATTTTTTTTTATTTTTATAATTATAATTTTATATTTTTTTGTTATTCTAAAAAACTAAGTAAACACGTTATCGCAAGCTTTTTTCACTAATTTTCAGTAATGATTTTATATACAATTTCACTTTTTTTACCCTCCATATTTTTCTAATTAATAATGATATCTTAATCTGTCATCTTAATTTTTTATATATAATATGTAGTTTATCTCTATTCTCTTAATATTTCTACGACCACTCAAAACGAATATTTTTTTTTTCGAAAAGTGTAGAATCATTGCTTTTTCATAATTTAGATTAAGTCTGACATATATACTTTGATTATACATAGAGAGATAAAAAAATTAATTTAATTTTCTTTTTAATTTAAGTTTTATTGTTTCTCATCTTGTAAAAAAAATTGAAATCAATAATCATACCATTTCCATGTTGACATGTCACATTTAGTTAAACAATCATTTTACGTAAATTTATGAATGTAAAACATCAAAAAACTAATAAATATGGTATATATTTTTAATTATCATTTAAATTTAAATTTTTGGAAAAGAAATATGAAATAAGATTAAAAAGTTATATTTTTATAAAAGAATATAGAGAAATAATGTATACAAAGAACTTTTTAATCAAAACATTGAATTTGATAATAAATTGGATAATGTCCACCACAGACACTGATGCGCAACAAAAGCAGATTTGAGACGTTCCCCAATCTGAAGGTCCACTCTAGATGGACCTACCCACATCTTTCATTACACTATGATTTGGATCTCTCTTTACATTACGGCCCATGAAGTTAAATCTCACGTCATAGTATCTAACTTTTCACACAACTAGGTAGAAATAATTTTAAACTAATTAAATAAAATTCAATAGACTTAGGTTTTTATTTTATTCTTTGTTCCTTTTTTTTTTAATTTATTAGACCAGAGATTATTCTTTCTCAGAACTGTGTGATGGACAATAATTCAAAGAGTTGATTTTTCTTATTATATGAATTATTTTGTTAACATGAATGAAAGTGTCTGACAATATGTCAACTTATAAAGTTTTAATTGAGTTTAGACGGGTTTACCTTATTTAATTAATATGGTGTTTTATTTAAAACTTTTAATCATCTAACAACAAAGCCAAAACAAATAATTAAATTCTAAAACTAGAGAACTTTTAACATTAAGTTTATATCAACGGTAAAAAAAAAGCAGCTTAGAGTTAGCCAATATAGATTTTGTGATTTGAGGTTGAACAATTTTATTACAAACTTAAAACTATAATTTAAATTTTATTAACTTATTGTGTGTAATTTAAAAAAAAAAAAAAAACTAGAAATATCACTCTTAATAGAACACGCAATACATCATATCACTCTAAAATAATAATATATACAAGAAATATCTATAATATATATAGTTTTCAATTATGATTTTATATATATATATATATACTCTATTTTTTTCTTTCGAATTATATATACTGATTTTCATGGAAGAAAATTATTACTCTAAATTATACTTGTATCCATACCATTTTTTATATATTTTTTATATTATTTTAATATCTATTAATTAAATTTTATAAAAATAAAAATTACGTTAAAAAAATTTAATATCATTACGTAAAATCAAAAGCATATAAATATAAGAAAAATTACAATTATATAAATTTTAAATAAGAGTATCAAAATGGAATAAAAGTAAAATAATTACAAAAAATATTACATATTACACATAAATAAAATTTTATAATAATAAAAATATCTATTAATTTTGCAAATGTAATGAAATAAAGTTATAAAATTAAAAATTATTTTAAAAAATTATAAAAAAAACAAATATTCAAGTTTAAAAATATTTTAAATGTATCTTTATTTAATTTTTCTAAATTTTAATGATTTTTTTTTCAAATGTTTGTCTCATATTTTTTTCTAAATTCTAATTAAATCTCTTTCTATAATAAAAAAATTGTACTCAAAGAAAAAAAATTAAACTAATAATAATTTGAATTTAGAAAAAAATATTAAGACAAGATAAATAATCAAATATATGTCTAAAAAATGTTTTGATACATCATTGAACAAAATTGCACAAAAAAATATATATATATATATAATTCAATATATAAAAAAAATTGATATTACCTTAGAGATTTTATAAAACTTTTTAGAAATCAAACTAGTCAAATCATGAAAAGATAATGGCAATTATTTTAGTGAAAAAAAAAATCTCCAAATGAGAGAACTAGTCATCAAAGACAATAATGAAGATAAAATTTTATATTACCTAGTAAAAAGAGAGTTTATGCAATTGAACATTTTCAAATATTTCTTTGTAAATCACATTTGTAGTTGTAGTTGTAATCATTACATCTTCCATCTTCAAAATGTGTATCCTCGATCATTTCTTTGTTTTGACTCAAAGATGTAACATGCCTAATAAATAAGAGAGAGAAAATGATAATAAAATATACCTCCTATGATCTTTTTCTTTTCAGCCATATTCTCACCCAAACCCTCATTCCTCATTCTTTTGTTGTCAATTTCTCTCTCCATGTTTATCCATTTAAAAAATTGATAGCACCACTAAGTAGCCGCAAGATTAAGGATCATTTTGAATCAATTGAATTTTGAAATAGAGTAAATTTAATTTCTACCATTTTTCTTTGAAGCAACATGCTTTTCCTTTTTTCATGTAACTTTATGTCAGTTATATTTTGTTTTCCACCTTCAAGTTGATATTCTATCTATTTGCAATTTTAGAATCACACTTTAATCGTTATTTAGGTTCTATAAGTTGAGTAGATATTCTGGTAAAAAAAACTTTAACTTTTGTTTTTTTAAATTGTCTATGTTTTGTTTAGCTTATAACGAAGTTTGGTGTTCATTGACTATTTTTTTTGTTCGAGTAGCATTAGACTAATAATTGTTTGATTCATTAGATTGAGCCATATGGTTTGGTACCTAGTATATGATTTGATGAATGTGAATTATTTGGGACTAATTATTTTCAACTGAGATGTTTGGATAGAGTTGTGATAGAGTTACGTGGTTTGATGTTGGATAGTACATGTTGAATGATTGTGAATTTTTGTGAATTTTTATGTTGGATTGTAAAGAGAATGTCCACTGAATGAGTTGAGAAGTAGATATATGGAGAAAGGAGGAAGAATGGTTGATTTCATGGGACAGACCTATAAATTTTATATTCATTCTTTATTTATAAATTATCTTTTCATTACTTTTCTTTAAATGCATTAGTTTATCCTGGTATTTCTTGTTGGTGTGTTGTTTGGTTTCTTTTTTATGTGATGATCCTATAATTATACGTGAACATCAGTAGGTATAGATGACTAGTAACTCTGGAGTTGAGACAAGATTTTGAAGTCCAAATAGTATTAGTTGAATAGGAAGAGTCTCTAGTCCTTTATGAGGAATGTATTTAGGACAAACTTCATCTTTTGTGAAACTTTAAACTACTATTGTGTTCAGTTTGTAATGGTTCTAATTGCACACTTTGATTATATATATATATATATATATATATATATATATATATATATATATGTTTAATTATGTTTTAAGTTCACGGTATAATAATTTGAGACATAATTCTCTACTTTAAGACACAAATGGATAATTACTTGGTTTATAAATTATAACTTTTTTTCTTCTCTTTTCTCTTTTCTCTTTCTTACAATAACAAAATATTTGTATGACTAATATAATATGATGAAAATTAAAATCTTTGAATATTTAACTCCATTATTTTTAAATGTATATAATATTATATTAGTAGGTGATAATATTCTAATATTATTAAGTTAATATATAAAATAAATTTATATTTATTAAAAATGAGGTGAAATGAATGAAAAAAAGATGAGAGGTTATTGTTAATGAATATGGAAAAAGAAAAAAAAGAAAAGAAGTTAGACAGTTTTATAGAAAACATATAAAAATAAAGATTAATTTTAAAAATTTAACAAATAATTATATTGTAAAGGGTAAAATTAAAATTATGAAATATGAACACAAAAAAATTCTCTTTATATATAATAAAAGAGAGATTTTGCAAAGTTAATGCCTTAATGAATAATAACCTAGAAAAATCCAAACAAGAGTTTTCTCAAAGGAAAATTATATTTTGACTCCCATGTTTTGACTCTCATCTTTTATTTTTGATGTGGTTTAATATCAATCATTGATTCTTTTGAAAAAATAAAGATAGTGATATATTAATTAATAACTCACCCTAAATTATGTCAGAAATAAAAGATGAAAGTTAAAAAATAGAAATCATAATATCATTATTCTTTATAAAATGCGGCATGTGGTAAAAAAAAATATATGCATCATTTTTATCCAAATTGTTTTCTTGAGAATCTCATCTTAAGAACAAGAATTTTGAAAAAATAAATAAAATAAAATATGTTTGGATAACATAACTTTTCAGGAGATATTACGATCATTTAACTTTTTCTCTTGTTCAATTTAAATAAAAGTTTATAATATACCTTTACAAAATAATCTTGATCAAAATAGAAACAATCGGGAAATATACTTTTATCAATCTACATATAATAAAATAATATTTTAATTATCTCATCTGATTAGTTTTATTTCATTTATGACTAAACATTATCAAAAAACAGTGAGATGCCAAACTTCGTACGGTGCATACAAAATACAAAATAATATCACTAAATTTAATCTCAAAGTACTATGGGTTCACGTGTTTGTTTTTTCTTCTTTCTTTTTTCTTTTTTTTTTAAGTCTGATTTCACGTGCTGAACATTATGTGTGGATTCAAGAAATTTATGGATAGGGATATTGTTTGGTATGATCTTTAAGCCTCTCTAATATTCAAACTTAATAACAGTTACCTAATTCAAAATTCTTTTTTTAAGAGTAGTTTATTATTAAGTTTTAAATTTTGAAGAAAGATAGATTTATTTTTAAATTTTTATTTTTGGAGATTACCTTGTTGAATGAAGCTTTACTAGTATATTTTCCCAAAGTTTTATTTGACCCAACTTTTCAAAAAAGCAAAATCTGAAATAAATTGAGTAAAAACACTGCGGTAGGACATGAGTTTCTTATTGTTCTTAGTCCCGAAAATGTAGAAAAACAAACTGAATTCAAGGTCCAAAACAATACAAAAAACACACAGCAAGTTTAGCAGGTACAATTTTCTAGTATTTGGACTATCAACTGAATCATCGGCAAACTTTTTTTTTTTTTCATTTTCTGCGTGGGATTTGTCACTTATGCTTGTTCCTATGCCAATTAATAATTTTTCTATGTCAACTTGCATGTCACGTACATTCATTTTGTAGAATCTTTATTCGAGACAACGTAAAAGAACATACATGTTAGAGAATACGATAATGTGAACTCATGTGAAACGATGGAAACTATGCATAAATTGATGGGCAATAGAATCACTTCAAGGAAGTAATAACTTTAAAACTTATTATTAAACAAATATATAGCATCTCATTTATGTGACGGAACAAATCAAATATAAGTTGAGCTTATAGTTGAGTCCATTAGGAGCATTTCTAGAGAAAGAATATAGATACTCAGAGTTAAGAATTCGCAACATGTTATTGTTGCAGTGACAGAAAATTTTTCCAAAACATGAAACTAAAAAATAAATTTTAAATTACCTTACATGTAAGAATATATTTAACACTCTTAATGAATAGTCAGAGATAACAATGAATTTAAATGTCTTTAACAATGAATACATCATCAAGTCTTTTATATCAAAGTAACTATTTAAGGTTACTTTTGTAGTCTTAATAAAAAAGGTTAACATAGTTACTAGAAAAAAAATGTCATAAATTGAAAATTTCTCCACTAATCTTCGAGTAAATTCATTAATAAACATTTTCAGAGATGATAATAAATTTCACTTTCAAGATTTTGCTTCACTAATGCAAGTTTGTCGTCGTATCTAGATTTTTACAAAATTATAGGTGAAAAACATTATGACAATGAAAACTCGTAATATAATTCTAAGACAAAAATCAATTCAAAAAAAAAAAAACTCTACAAAATAAAATGTTTTATAACTTATTACACCACCAAGTTTCTACGACTAGGTATAAACTAATTAGTTAAAATAGGTAAAGAGAAGCAAATTGTATAACAACAACCACATTAACAATAATATATTTATATATTATTATTATTATTATTATTATAATATAACATAACAATAATCATTATAACCGGTAACAAGTAACATGACCAATAATTTTGGAAGAGTCAAAATAATACATTTAGTTTTTTTTTTGTATAATTACTGATTTGGTACCCTAACTTTTTTGGTTAAGTTCAATCTGGTACCCATACTTTTGTTTGTTCAATTTAGTATCCCAACTATCTAAAGAAATTCAATTTGGTCATCTCCGTTAACTTGGAGTTAACACCGTGTCCGTACAGGACACGTGTCAAGCTATGAAATTTTTTATTTTTTTATTTTTTTAAAATTTTTTTTTTCAAAAATTTTAAAAACTGCCACGTGTCAGTTTTTAATTTTTTTTTTTAAATATATATTTTTTTAAAAAAAATTAAAAATTTCACGGTTTGACACGTGTCCTGTACGGACACGGTGTTAACTTCAACTTAACAAAGATGACCAAATTGAATCTCTTTAGAAAATTTGGGTACTAAATTGAACAAACCAAAAGTTTGGGTACCAAATTGAACTTAACCAAAAAGTTAGGGTACCAAATTAGTAATTATACCTTTTTTTTCAATGTAAATAACTATATTGTCATTAAGAAATTCATATTTCATTTTATTCTACAATCTTATTTTAATATCTTCATTGCAAAAAATGATATTTCTATTATAATCATAGAAATCAGATGAGTTAAATAAGACAAATTATCAATCAAGTAAAATGTCTTTGAGTTCATGCTAAAGATTAATAGAATTCAATTATGGTTAATAAATTTTTCAAATTAGTATGATTAGGAGCTTAGAGTTGAAATTTTAAACTAATATTCTCTTGCTCATTAAGAAAGTTAAAAAAATAATTTCTCATAATCTAATTGAAAAATCAAACGTAATGCTAAAAGAAAAAATATATATGATAATAAAACCACAATTAAATACCAGCGATTATGAAAAAACACTTGATACATTACTTTTTCTTTTATATTTATAACAAAAAATGAAAGACTCATAAGATAAAAAAAATAATGTTAACTATTAAACTAATATTTTATTATCAAGTGAGGCAACATAACTCTTTTTTTTCTTCAAGAAAGAAAGTGAACAAATGAAAAGTGAGAGTACAAATAGTAAGCTTGTGTCTAATTTTGATTTTTCTTCACAAACAAAAAATACAAAAATAAAATACGTGAGAGTGAGATATGGGTACAATATCTAATAAATGCAAAAGACAATTAGAAAGAAAAATAAAAATAAAATATTTATATTTTTTATTATATTTAATTTTATATTTTATTATTTATTAACACCGAATGTTATGTTTTATAAAAAAAAATTAATTTTCGTTAATTTCTAATATATTATACATATATACTACATATAACTTAAAAAATTCTAAAAAACATTGAAAATTTCCAGTATATAAATTTAAAAGTTTTCAAAATAATTTGAAACCATGACACTTGTTCCTTAAAAGATCCACAACTTATTATAATAATATTTTATTATAGGCTTAATTATGTTTTGGATCCCTACTAAATTTAGGAACTTTAAGTTGAGTTCCTATTAAATTTTTGTGATATATTGAGTCCTCAATATTTTAAGATTTTTCAATTGAGTCTCTGTCTATCGTTAGATTTTTCTGTTACCTATATAACGTGACAATTATCTTACACCATCACCTCGCTTAAATCTCACACATAATCATTGCAAACTACCATAGTGATGAAGATTTCTTTGAAGGATTTGTTGTTGTATTTACTTAAAATTATTCTTAAAGCTAATAAATATTATAAACTTATAAAATATAAAATTAAAAAAATATAATATTACAAAATAAAAAATAAAAATTATAAATTTATGAAATTATCAAATATAAAATAAAAATTTATAATTTTATGATTTAAAAAATTTATAATACAACTGCAAATCCTTGAGAGATCTTCGTCATTATGGTAGTTTGCAACTATGTATTATATGACGATATTTGAACAATGTGACAGTGCAAGATAACTACTACCTCATATAGGTAGAAGAAAAATCTAACTAGATCATACAAAATGGAAAGGAACTCAAATGAAGGTTTCCAAATTTATCACATTAACATATTGAGATTCAATCACCCCAACCGTTAGGAACAACCACCACGTTCTTGAAGTATTATCCACTTTACAGCATGGAGCTTTGTCACAGTTTTGTTCTTAAAAGGTATCTTGGAGGGTGTAGAGATGAAGAAGTATTTAAATTGTGTTTGATCTCGACTCTTAAGCGATGTAGAACTTATTAGGTACTGAAATAAGCCCTTCAGTCGAGGGCAAGGGGATGTGTTCCCGAGATACTGTTCACTTTGGAGGATATTGTCCACTTTGGAGCTTTATTGGGTGTACCGGAACAAGCCCTTAGTCGAGGAATGTCCATTTGGCAAGATCATTAAGAATAATGACCGCATTTATAAGGTATAGACACATTGAAGGATGGAGGAAAAAAGAAGTATTTAAACTGCGTATAACCTCGATTCCTAAGTGATATGAGACTTATTGGGTGTACCGGAACAAAACAAATAATAACAAATTATAACTATAATGATACATTGATAGAGTATAAACATTATCAGTATAATATAAATGTAATTAAGAATGTAACGATATAATAAAAAAAAATTAACAAAGTATGTACATTGTTGTTTAAAATTATTCTGAAATCAATATTAAATCATGATATAAAAACTTTATATTTTAAACACATTCGAATTTCAAATTATAAGATGATATTCTAAAGATTTCTCGACATAATTGATTATTTAAATAGAAAACTAACATTATAAAAGCACAATAGTGCAAGAACCTACAACTAATTCCTTAATTGAATTATAATTTGAAGAGTATTATTGTTATAACTAAAACGGAATTTATTAAACAACATAGGCCCAAAATCCAATAATCAATAGGCCCAAAAATATTTTCCTTTTCTTTTATATTCTTCAACTAACACAGGTTAAACCCAACAGCAATTGATTCCAGCACGGCACCCCACAATACACACGAAAAATACACAAATATCTTTCATTATTACACCACACCATCATTACCATTGTTGTGGAACTTGTGACTACCACTGCCATCAGACCACTACTACATGGGAAGAAGAAGAAGAAAGAAAATGCTAAAAAAAATCATTTTGAAAAGGTTTTTTTAAAAGGATTTCTATGTATTTTGAAAAGCTCTGTCTGAAACATATTTTATATAGGAGTGTTCCAAAAATTTCACACACTTCATAAATTTTATTTTGAAAATCTCATCTTGAAAATTTTGTTTTGGAAAGCCTATTCTCGGAATCTCATTTACAAGGATAAAATATCATTTTCAAAAATTTATGCGATGCAAAAAGAAATTTATGAGGTGTGGGAAGCAATTGCCAAATACAACCCGCTATAGGATTGGGTCCACCATTTTTATATAAATTGGAGTTAAAAAAAAAAGTTTAATCATGCCTTTGCCCCAATTTTTGTAGCAAAATCTTAATTTGGTCTTTCTAATTTTTTTTCATCTCAATTTTGTCTCTATTTTAGGAAATTTGATCTCAATTTAGTTCTTTCCGTTAGTGGTATAATAATAGCGTTAAATAAGGTGTCAGGTGTCAGTTCCTAGATTTTTTGAATTTCTTTTTATTTTTTTGATTTTTTTTAAAAATAAAAAGATTGTCACGTGTCAAGCTGTCGTTGTGCCACGTGGCAGTGACAGAATGATGTTCAGTGATAATGTCACGTGTCAGTATTATGCCAGGTGTCATTTTCTTATTTTCAATTTGGTTCCTGTATTCTAATTTTTGTCTCACTTTAGTCCATATTTTTTTGTAAAAATAGTGCAATTTCATCCATCCCCAAATTAAAAAAAATAAAATTTTATATAAATGTTGTACAAATATTTTTATTAAATTTGATATTTTTATTCAAATTGATATTTTTATTATATATTTTTAACATAACTAAATTTATTTAAATTATTGTTTCACATTCAACTTTACTTAAAATTATTTTTAAATTTTAAATTTATATGTTTTTGATTGTTACATGAACTAGTTAAAATTATTTTTAAAATTTTAATAATTGTTATTTTTACACCAATTCAAACATTTGGGTACAAATTATTGAACTTTACACATTTTAAAAATATAAAATTATTTAAAATATAAATTAAAATAAAAGAACAATATTAAAGTATGATGTAATAAAATAGCAATATAAATTATGATTTTTTTTCTATTAACAACTTTAAAATAATTTTAAATAAAGTTCAATGTAAAATACTAATTAAATAAACTTAATTTTGTTAAAAATATTTACTTGAAATATCAATTTTGATAGAAATATTTGTGTACATTTGTATAGAAATTAAATTTAATTTCAACTTGGAGAGGGACAAAATTGTTCAATTTTTACAAAAATTGGGATTAAATTGACACAAAAATTAAAATAAAGGGACCAATTGAGAAAGTAGAAATGGCACCTGACATATGAGTGACACGTGTCATTGTCACTACCACATCACTCTATCACTGCCACGTGGCACGATGACAGCTTGACACGTGACAATTTTTTTTATTTTTTTAAAAAAATTCAAAAAAATTCAAAAAAATATATAAAAAAAATTCAAAAAATCTCAGAACAGACACATAACACCCCTTTAACGGTGTTATTGTACCACTAACGGAAGGGACTAGATTGAGGTAAAAAAAATAGAGGGAACAAATTGAAATTTTATTACGAAAATAGAGACTAAAGACATGATTAAAAAAAAAAAGAGGAAGCATATATTAATTTCCATTGGATGGGGAACAAAACACTGGAAATGTTGCCAAAAAAAAAAAATTAAAGTCCAAATCGCATTGAAAAAAAACTTGAAGCATGTTTTTCGTGATGAAACTTTCAGCACTAACATTTTTCTTGTTTTCATCGTATTCAACCATTGTTTTCATCTTATTCAACCAAAAAGAAAACACAATTCATATTTGCATTTTGTTCTAAATTAGATTATTTACACAAGCCCTCAACCAATTTTAAATTTCACAAATGTGTGTCCTCTTTTTTTTTATTATAAATAATTAATTTAAAAAAATATTAAATTTTAATGGGTGTCCTCTTATTTTTATTATATATAATTAATTTAGTTTAATAATAAATAAATTTATACAAATAGCCATGATAAAATAATAAGATAATCACTTTATTTTTAAAATTAATTAAAATTAAATTAATGTCATTTAAAGAGTAAAAGTGATAAAATAATTATTTTAATTTAAAAAGGAAATTACTTAAAAAGTGAAATTGAATATATATATATATATGTATATATATATATGTATATATATATATGTATATATATGTATATATATACACATATATATATAT
>Ga0214544_1003258_pt1 | contig 33779 bp, 16 predicted proteins | sample CNSS3metaG_FD_160074 | JGI IMG/M metagenome (GOLD analysis project Ga0214544, IMG submission 160074) | Root nodule microbial communities from cowpea collected in UCLA plant growth center, Los Angeles, California, USA - CNSS3 | ecosystem: Host-associated > Plants > Roots > Nodule | place: USA...
GAATCTCCTTTGCCTACTCTTCGTCCTTCTTGGTACTCTTGAATTGAGGCGGGCTATCTTAACCTTAAAAGTTGGTCAATTGCTAACTGCATCTTGTTTTACGTTTACATCCCTTTGGATTTTATTTTTTTTGTTTTTTTTTTCTTCTAAAAATATCTTTTTTTTTTTTTTCAGAAATTAGTTTAGTTTCCGAAACATATTTTAAGAAGTTGATATTATTTTCCGAATTCGGTTTTTCAGATTGTAATGTTTGCTTCTGTGAAGGGCTGTGTTTGAGGTTTGGTAACCACTAGGGCTGATCTAGTGGTGGGAGTTTGTGTAGTATGCATGAAACATTTGTTTTGACCTCACGGTGACCACTGTACACAAAAAAATGTGGTTGATGTTTGGTTAACTGAACCAGTTGGATCATTTTACCATCAACAGCATGAAGAGTTGTGTCCGAGGTTTGGTTAATTGATCCCGTGATCCTTGCCTCTGATTTCTTCTGGAATAGGGATTTATAATTAAAAAAGGAGAGGCATCTGGCAATCAACTAACTCATTAGGTGAGGATTGCCCAAGCCTATTTTGGGCATACCCATGGTCTATATGGGATCTCGACACACCTTAGATGGGACATTTGGAGCATGGACTCACGCCTGGGTGTGTAAATCTGGAACAAAGGAGATTGTAATATTGACTATTTAGTATTGCCTAAAGAAAGTGGTGGGGCAGGTAAGTTTTTGGGCAATTGAGGGATGGACTAGGCCGTCTTGAATTTTGGTTGGGTATAAATCGACTCAACAATTTCACAATATGTGGGTTGTTCAAGCCTTTATAATCTCTATTTTGACCATGTCTAAGTTGACATGGACCTCAATACATACATCCCTGCTGGGTTTCTCAATCTGTCTCTTCTCACACCTCAAAAGATTCCGTAACACATTTGCTTATTACCTACATGAACTTGCAACCCATTTGCAATTGTGGCTGCATTGAATGTGTCTGCAATATTGAAGAATGTGACGGCAATCTAAAACCATGGTCATGAATGTACTGTTGGCATTATGTGTTTATCCCTCTACTATTCTGCCTATATCTTTTGACATGTTGAAAGATTTTTGAAATTAAGTTTTATTTATTCACTGAGGGGTTAGACTTAAGGGGTTTCAACATCATAAGAAGAGAGGTGCCAAAACGTGCATGGTTCATTGGAAAATATTTAACCATTCTGCATAAAACGTGATCATCTATTAAATCATTCATTAAAAGTGCATGGTTCATTGGAAAATATTTAACCATTCTGCATAAAACGTGATCATCTATTAAATCATTCATTAAAAGTGCATGGTTCATTGGAAAATATTTAACAATTTCTGCATAAAACGTGATCACCTATTAAATCATTCCTTAAAACTGTTCAAGCAGCCTCCTATAATATCCTACAAGAATTGGGAAATGCAAAGACATGCATTTATATATGAACGTATAATTTCATCTAGGTTCGTATATTATACAGGAATGTGAATGAAATTATATGTCTGTATTTATGCTATCGAGTTGCATCATAGTTTTGCAAATGAATTTTTCAGTACTAGTGAGATACTTTGGTTTAGAAATCAAAAGTGAGAAATTTCTTCTTTTGCATTTGACATATCTTATCAAAAGGTAACTCAAATATTTTATGATTGAAAGTTTATTAGAAATGAATCATATCACGTTATCTGTGTTCTTATATTGGATTAAATTTGCAAAAGAATTAAGCAACTTGTTAAGTAATAAGCCTGGTATTTACTTCATATTAATTTACGTTTCATTTGCTTCAGACTGATTGGGAGGGTGGCTACTTCCCACTTACGCTTCACTTTAGTGAGGACTACCCTAGCAAGCCGCCAAAGTGTAAATTCCCACAAGGTTTCTTCCATCCAAATGTTTATCCTTCCGGGACTGTGTGCCTGTCTATACTTAACGAGGATAGTGTAAGTACATCTTTATTGGTAATTGGATAACTGCTTGAAACTAATTTCTGAGCAAACAGATTTATAGGTTCTTTATTATTTACAGGGGTGGAGACCAGCCATAACAGTAAAGCAAATTCTTGTGGGTATCCAAGACTTGCTTGACCAGCCAAATCCTGCTGATCCTGCCCAGACAGAAGGCTATCATCTATTCATCCAGGCACTTATCCCTTTTTTATTTTATTAATATTATTCATTCTTGAAGGGTAAACCAACTAACCAAGGCAAAGTAGTAATAATATACTTTTCCGAGTGTCAATGCTCCACAGTTATTTATCTCCCGTTCTAAGGATTGCTGTTATGACAGCTGGCATGCTTGAATGTTAGGTCTTCGAACATTGTGTATCATGAATAGGTGTTGACAAATTGTTATTTAATGTTTTAATATGATTCTATTTGGACAAACTTCTCTGTAATCATAGGTAAGAGAAAGAAGTAAAGTAAATTGTATTTCTTGCATAAGTTAAAATCAACCTATACAAAAGATGCTGTGTTAATCGTCTAATATTTTCAAAAGTTGATGTGTATATAAGTTGATTTTAGTATGTAAAAAATTCAATTCAATTTATTATATTAATTTTTTATGTGTTTTTGGATAAAATTATCCTTATAAGACCTATTTTTGCACTTTTCTTTCTACACAGTGAAGTGGATGGAGACTTCAATGTCTAAGGTTAGTTTTAACGTGGCGATACTTTTTGCAGGATGCAGCAGAGTACAAGAGAAGGGTCCGGCAGCAGGCAAAGCAATACCCAGCTCTTCTCTAGTGTTGCCGTCACATAAGCTAAATTTATAAACTATTTTTATTATGGCAGATGCTTCATCTTTTGTTCCGCATTGAATCTGTTTTTGACATTGTGATTAATGTCTGCCACAACATGCAGACATGAATGTTTTAGCTATTTATGGTTACTCCCAGATCTGGAAGAAGTGTTAATATATAAAAAAAACGTGAAAGCAACCAATGAATACTTGTTGGAGACATGTGCCTGATGTTTGCTGCTACATTTTTTATATGAATGGATAATTACTATAATGAATTGCATGACTGCCTTCTCTGAACATGTAATCCATTTGCTGGAATTTTTACTTCTTCTGTGGAGATCATACATAGTCCTCTATTTGTCCATCGTTGTGTTTCACAACTTTACTATTGTGCCTTGGCTGCATAAATTGACACTGAAACGTTTGCTTCTTAAACTTCAGATGTGCTTCAAATGACACTTCCCGATGCGGAGGAAAATCCTAAAATCTTCCGATTTTGCATCCTTAACATTTCTCTGGTGAAAGGTCCTCAGTTGCTTGTTCGCATACTGGTGACTATTTGATTGAGGCTGAGATGTATGGCCGTTAAGCCTGCCTTTGTATAACAATTATAGAAAAAGTAAGAAGGTAATCTAAATTCATCTTATTTCACAAGTTAAATTCTCCAAGTTTAATTAACTATTTAAAAAGCAACCCAAGAGTTTTTACAAAATAATTTTTGTATCTCTTAATTTAATACAAGAGAAGCTTATTTTATTTTATTCCCACTTCCCTCTATGTATTACTTTTGAGGATATCAAAGAAAAAGAGAACTATATATTTTGAGAGCCTGAAAAATCTCCCTTAAATGCTCAAATTAATATACAAGTGATCTTGGATACTAAGAGGAGAAATCAAAGAGTGAAAAAACAAGTAATCTTAGGTACAAATTGATATTACCAAATGACTTTTGAATTATTTTGAACTTATTGTTAGCACTTCCTTTCAAGTTTGAACACAGTGATGATCAAGTTTGAAACATAAATTCAATTTGAGGTCTTTTCGATGATTTTTTCTACACAGTTATAGGATGATAACATAAGATTACATTTTTATTTGTTGAATCTTACAAAAATCTAATTCTTGGAGGATTTGTTTTACCCACACAAGTGAAAGATACAATTGTCCTATATTCAGCTTCCAAGGTATATCAGGTAATTATATTTGGTTTATTTTTTACTTTTTTTCAAGAAACCATAATTCCTCTAATTAAAACACAATATCATTTAAGAGAAAGCCCTTTTAATCAACATAACAAAACCTAGATATCATAGTATTGCTTTTATCTTTCAATCAACATAACGATACCTACATATCATATTATTGCTTTTATCTTTATAAAATAGACCTTGTCATTAAGCCTTTTTAAGGTATCAAGGATACACATGATAACATTCCAGTGATCAATATAAGAAGTTTGCATGGACTAACTCAACACCAAATACAAAAGACAAATCTAATCTAATAATAGTAAGATAAATAAGATTTTCATATAGTTTTCTCTAACTTCTTAGATAAAAGAAAGCTTCACCCAGTTTTGGCATTAATTTTTTATTTGTGAGCCCATAGAACTATCCACTTGTTTCTAGTTAATCATATCTTCTCTCTTAGGATATCTAAAACATATTTTCTTTAAGAAATTATAACACTTTTCTTTGATTAGACTACTTTAATGGCCAATAAGTGTTTCAGACTTTCAAAAATCTTGGTCTAAAAATGATTTTATTGGTGTTTCTCTAGTTTGAGAGATTTTAAAAACATTATTTTGAAAAATATCATCGACAAAAAAACTATTAAGTGCACATTTTTCGAGAGAAGTATAACAATAGAAAATTCAATAATTTTCTCTTTGAATTTCATTCTAAAGGGTTGAACAATGAGACATTCTTTTTCAAACCAAACATATGGAGATTGCTTGAGAGATAATAAGGGTGACATAATTTACAAACCAAACTAGACTCTCCTTAAACAACAAATTCACGTAGTTGCTCCATTTAGACTTTTTCCTCCATATCACCATAAAGAAAAACATTTTAATTTCCAAATGATGAAGAGACTATTGATAAATGTTTGTCATAGCAAGGGAAACACGACCTGTAGTCATTTTAGCTACTGAAGGGAAACTATCACTATAATCTAGTCCCCATATGAATGCATCTTTTGGTAATGCATCCTTTGGTCTCCAGAGGAACTTTGAGGCGATCAACTTTACCATTGAGTTCAAATTTAATGGCATAGATCCAACATGAAAAAATCAATTTTGTCATTGTAATCATGGCGTATCCACACTCATCTTAAAGTAATGTCACAAGATTTGTGGATTTTACATGCATTTTTTGAGTTTGTGAGTTCAAATATCATCAGCGAATCTCCCATATTTAATAAGTTTTTGAAGGGACAAAGATGAAATATATGGTAAGTAGAACTCAATATGGCATGAGATATTGTTAAAATATGATATTTATCTAAAACAGACTACACTAGTTAATGTTAGGGATGACAATGGGTCTGGTAGGACGCGGATAGAGACTATCTGTAGTCCGATCCACAACAAAAAAATCTACTCGCTACATGTCTCGTTACCTGCATCAATACTTGTTTAAAAAATATCACAAGGTTTTTAAAACCTGCGGGTACCCGTGGATACCCACAAATATTTAAAAAAATATACCTTATAAACTTTTAAAATAAAATTTAATTCAAATTATAAAAAGGAATATGAAATAAAATATAAATAAAATTATATAAAAATTAAATTTAATCTAATAAAATATAAATTAAATTTTAATTTTAGTTACATTTGATCTAATAAAATATAAATTAAATTTTAATTATATTTAACTTAATGAAATATAAATTAATTTTAATTTTAATTATTTGCTAGTAACGGATACCCATGGTACAATTTGTATGATACTCGCATCTCAATCTGTTTATAAACGGGTATTAAAATATCCACTACCTGTGAATACTAACTATCATTCACGAATCAAATACTTATAAATAGAGGTATTTTTACCACCCTTAGTTAACACTATTTCAATTCTCTTAGAAGATGAAAAGAAATTGTTTGCCTAAAAAAATAAATAAATAGAAATAAATATTGAGTGTGAATTTGAAGTGCTTTGATTTCAATTTGAAAAATTTACATATTCCTTCACATGCTTGATACATTGATATTATCAAAGCATATGTTTATGATATTGCTGAGCATGATTGAGGAAGATGAATGACATATATAATTTTAATTTGGATTATTTTTATGCTCAATTTTTTTTAAGGTTCTCAATATATGATTTATTTTTGTTTTGAGTTCACAGTTTATATTTTTTCCACTATGAGTACCTAATAAGTTCAACATCTTAGTTTGAGTCTCTTTTGTTAACTCATTAGTTTTATAATCTACATGTTCGCTAAGTTGAAATATGTGCCATACTATTCTTAAAGCATTGAAGAATGATTTGCATTAAACTCATTTTGTTACATGTACTAAAAAGATACATCGCCGTATGATAAAAAACATATTGGTTGCTATAATAAGGAAAATAACTAAAGAATAAAAAAACTAAACAATTCTAAACATCCATTATAAAAAGAATTAAGACTAATCTTAGAAGACATATAAATATGCTATTTATATTCAATCTTAGGTTTTGATCCATACAAGTCAACTTATCAACAAAATTATATTTTTAATCCTAACTTTTAACTTATTATCATATTTAAGTATGATTTTAATAAGTATAATAACAAAAAATAAAAAATCTGAATATTGTTTTGCCAACATGTTTACTTTTAAATTATAATATGAAGTTAATTGTTTTGTCCCAATAAATGTTCTTTTCAATTTATACATCAAAGACCGATGTTGTTTTTATACTATAATAATTGTATTAAGTAGGGATGTCAAAAAATTTTGTACCTGTGGGTATTTGTGGATAAAATTCATAATGGGTAGGAAATTAATATTATAAATGAATATTCACGGGTAATGGGTATAAATATTTTTTATACCCGCATATTAATGAGACGGGTACAAATATTATAGTATCTGTAGCTATATTCTAATTTAAATAAAAAAAATAAAAAAAACATGATTAAAATATTAACATATTGATTTTGAATGCGTTATTTTTTTATCGATTAGTTTTAAAAAAATTTATTTATTTGTAAATTGTCATTCAACACTATTTAAAGAAGTTATTTAGACTTTATTTGAAAATTAAGAATGTTATTTATTGTATTTTATTTAAATTTATAATTAAAATATATTGTTAAATGTTTATTTTTATTTTTTTGTAAATATATGTCCGCACTCATGAATATCTATTGATATTAAAAATTTATATGAATATCTTATAAGGGATATCCAAGAAATATGAGTGTGAATACAAGACAAATATTTATTCAGGTATGATACGAAGAAGTTACGACCGGTACAGTTGATATCCTTATGATAAGTAATGTAATTATAAAATATTAATATTTTTTACAAATTTTCAAGCTTTATATTCACATATATTTAAAAGAAGGTTTAATTAATCGTATAGTACCTAGTTTGGGGCTAGTGTGTCAAATAGGTACCCGGTTTTAAAAAAGTGTTAATTGTATCCCAACTTTTGAAAATTGCTTCAATTAGGTCCCTTTCAGACAGAGTTGACTAACGCCGTTAGTCAACGTGCCACGTGTCAATCTGTGGTTTTTTTATTTTTTTTTAAAATTTTTAAATTTTTTTAAATTTTTAAATTTTTTTAATTTTTTTAAAAAAATAAAAATAAAATGCCACGTGTCAAGTCCCTGTGTGTGACACGTGGCATTGTCAGTTTTGTCCCAATTTTTTTTTTAATAATTAAAATATTTTTGTAATCCATTTTTTATAAGATTAAAAATAATTAAGTATAAATATTTTTACAAAATTAAGTACTAATATTTATAATGTTTCTCTCAATTTCATACCAAATTTATTATTTGTATAAATGTTATACTAATATTTTTTTATTAAAAACGACTTTTTAACATATTACTTTATTAATTATTTTTTTATTAAGTACTCATGTTTTGTTAATTTTTTTTTCAAAATAGAACAATATTGTCTCTTACTAATTTTAAATCAAATTTTCTATTGGTATGAATGTTATACTAATTTTTTTTATTAAAAATGACTTAATAAAATTACTTGTACCACTAAATTTTAATATAAATATCAAATACTTAATTTTTTTAAAACTTTTATACTTAATTACTTTTAATTTTATTAAAAAATATTTTAATTATTAAAAATTATTAGGTACTAAATTGAAACAAAAAAACATAAATGGGAACTAAATCGAAATCATCACAATGACATTTGATAGTGATATTGACACGTGGCATTACAATGCCACGTGACACTGACAATGTCACGTGTCACACACAGGGACTTGACACGTGGCATTTTTAATTTTTTTTTAAATTTTTAAAAAAAATTAAAAGTTTTTATAAAAAAAATCAAAAAAACCACAAATTGACACGTGGCACGTTGACTAACGGCGTTAGTCAACTCTGTCTAAAAGGGACCTAATTGAAGCAATTTTCAAAAATTGAGATATAATTGACATTTTTTTAAAACTAGGTATCTATTTGACACACTAGCATCAAACTAGTTACTATACAATTAATTAAAATTTAAAAGAAAAAGAAGAATGGGAGGAAAATTACAGAGCGTGTGTGTTGCGGTAGGTTGTTTGCGTTACTTTTGTCGGTGAATATTATTTTTGTTTAGAGTGTGGTGAATTTTGAAATAAAAAAAATAACAATAAAAAGGAAGGTGGTATAAAACAGAAGGTAACAGGGTTTGGACGTGGATGGTTCAAGCAGGCGACAACCTCGGCTCAGTGTCTCTGAACTGCAAAACCCCAATACCCTTTCTCGCACAATTTCATTTTTTTATTTGCTTATGCTTTTTATGAAGATTCACCTTCTGCCCCTTTGATTTCCATAAGAGAATTTCACACACACACAAAGAGAGAGAAAAACTGCTCCTTCCTTTTTGCAGAGGTAGCCATGGAACAAGGAGAAGGAGGAAGCACCAGGAGGAGAGGGAAAGAGGGTGAAGCCACGCGCTACAAAGGAATCAGGATGAGGAAGTGGGGCAAGTGGGTCGCTGAGATTCGGGAACCCAACAAGCGTTCACGGATTTGGCTCGGCTCCTATTCCACGCCCGTCGCGGCGGCGCGTGCTTACGACACCGCTGTTTTCTATCTTCGGGGGCCCTCCGCCCGCCTCAACTTCCCCGACCTTCTCGCCGTTGAGGGTCCTGTAGCCGCTGCCTCCGACATGTCTGCTGCCTCCATCAGGAAGAAGGCCACCGAGGTCGGCGCCAGAGTCGACGCGCTCCACCGCCAGCAACCGCATGCTCCCGTCGCAGGAGAATTCGCCGACCGGGTCGACCTCAATAAGACACCCGAACCCGAAAATTCGGATTGTGACTGGGATGGGGATTAGAAGCTTCTACGCCCTTCTTAGCACCGAGTGTTGGGGTGGTTGCTAATGTGCGCCGCTCCGAGAGGAGGTTACAGTGGAGCAAGGTGATGATGATCGTGACATGAGGCTCCTTTCTGTTGTGTAACTTGTTGTTTTACTTTTTCATCTGGATTTCACAAAGGAATTTTGGTGCTGTCAAATTTTTAAATGTAAATTACTTCATCATCCACCTCCTCTTACCTTGTTGCTTTTCATTGCTTAATTTTAAGTTTAGAAGTTTCAGAAGTACAATTTGGGTGGCAATTCAAAACTTAAAAAAAAAAAGAAAATTGCAACTTTATATTTTTTTTTTTACAATAATGATGTTTTTATTTGGAAAAGAAAAGGTTAGATAGAGAGACAATGGCCTAAGATGCTAAGGAGTAGGGTGGAAAAAGAGAGTGAGGCATGTTAACCACTCTAGTAATCATAAGATTATTATAATATACTGTAGTGAAAAGCAATAAAATTGGAAGTTTGGTGTTTTTCTGGTTTATGAGTTGTATTTGTAAAGAGAAGGGACCATTGGAGGAAGAAGATGCTGTGGTCACTACTCTGTTTCGATGATAACGATGGGTGATGGATGGGGTCGGTTAATCGGTTCTGTCGTCTCAGATTTTTGTCTATTTCGAGTCAAATCTCGGATGACAATTGCATCAACAAATAGAATAAAAAACAAAAATGCAAGAAACAGATACACCAAAATCATACTTAGCTCCTTGAGCTTCCAAAAGAAGATTACTGTTTTCTAAGTTAATCACCAAATCTCTTCCAAAGTTTTTTTTAATAGGAAATAAGGAGAAGTAATTTAATAAGAGTTTGGTTCCGAAATACTAGATTTGTAAAATATTTTGGTGTTGATTTGATACGTTGAATGTGAGGTATTCTGGTTTGCATGTGAGCTGTGCTGCATATTTGGTTTGATAGGATCAATAAATCTGTTAAGACGCAGACATGAATTAGTTGATGATTGGAAGATTGGAACATCGATACATGAATACATGTTTGGTTTGGTTTTGCGTCTCGAAACAAATCCACATTTGGCGAGATGTTACAAATAAAAAGATTCTGCATGAGATGAAAATGTACAATAAGAAAAGTTAAGCATGCGAGTCCAAACCCACTAGTACAAAAGCTAAAACACCAACTTAACTTATATGGTATATTTGTCAGTGAGTGTATAAACCAATATGGAGAATTAAATAAAACAAGACAGTATGAAAAGAACAGGACCATGCTTATTTGTGTACCAAATAATGTGGAAACTCAAAAACCAAACCTACAATGTGTGAATCTTTGGTACTTTAAAAACAATTCTATCACAACCAAAGATAAAAACAATCTTTCAAAAGTACCCTTATAACATATCTGAATCCTTCTTTAATCTTTTTAACAGTTAATCCTTTCTTTAATCAAACAAATCCTGTGTCTAATCTCATTGTACAATTTTTGTGAGCGAAAAGCATGGCGGCTAAGCAGGTTGACGATGTATCCTTTATTTATATCTCTCAACTTTGACAAAAAAAAAAAAAAAGCTTTGCTGTGAATTGAACTTGCACTTCTATACATGGCTGACAAAGTAATTTCCAGATTGGTGATTAATTTTTTTTTATAATTTTAATATTGTGCATTGGTGCTTTAGAAACAGGTAAAATTATATAAGTAAATATTTAAATTTTAAAATTTTGCATTTATTCGGTGGTAGTAACAAATCAATTAATAAATTACTCAGTCTTGAGAAAAAATTTAATAAAATTTTATATAATTCCAAACTTTTCCATAAGTGTATTGATGATGACTTTTTTTAGAAATAAGTTTAGTTGACCATAATATACGTTTTCCATAATAAAAAACCCTGAAAACTTTGTAATTGTGAAAATTTCCAAATTTTTGTTACTTTTTTTTTTTAAATACCTATCTAAACTTGAAAATAAAATATAGTTTTGCATAGTTTTGTGGTTTGTTACTATGATATTATTAGATATCTTTCAAAAAATTGTAAGACAAATTTTATAAAAAGTTATTAAATCTTTATAACAAAAAATAACAAATTTGTTTTCTACTCATAATTAAATTTTCTCATATGCATAAATAGATAATATAATTTTATATCTAAAAATTATTATAGAAATTTGTTGTTTCTGCTTTATATCTGTATAAATATATGTGGTAATTAAAATACAATATAATTAATTAAAACATATATGTTGTCTTCTTTTTAATTTACTCTAAAATATAAGTAGACCGATTATTAATGTTCAATGTGAAATCGGGACTTGTTTTTTTAATCTACTTTTGACTTTTACATATATTTTTGGATTACTTTTTTAATCGAGAATATCCCTTGTCACAATTACAATTCCTATAAAATGATGTGAAAGCACTACTTTTAGTCTAATTTAGCTTCCATATATCAACAATGCTATTTGTCACGTTTAATTCATGAAAAAAGAAGAAGAGTGAATACAATGAAGTCCATCTGTTTTCATGATTGCCGCTATTACTTTTATAAATTTTAAAAAGAAAATTTGGAATCATTCTTCAATGTTAAAATAAAAAATAGAGTTACTTAATATAACATTTTCAATTTCCAACAGCATTCAGATTCACACATCATATTATTAAACAAACATTATTAGTGAAAAAATGACCTTCACACTGTCAGTAGTATCTGTCGCGGTTTGCAAATGTTCAAACATTCCACACAAAGAATCATTATTTCTAACATTCCACAGAAAGAATGTTATTTCTCTAGGACCAGAATTAATTTCAAACATTCCACAGAAAGAATCATTATCTCTAACGTCTCACAGAAAGAATGGATAAATCTCTAGGACCAGAATTATCATCTACAGATATAGTAAAATTTAAGATCTCCCGCATTCTTGTCCAGTTATGATTTATAACATCTGTTTCTTTATCAAAACTGATAAGTTTGACAATGACAGTTGGTCCTTTATTTTTACATGTTAACATATAGGTAAATATTAACCAGTTGAGGTTGCATGAAATCCCCTATATTTTTAATACGCAGAAAAATGTCTTAGTGCTTTGAGAACACTAGTTAATAAGATTCCAAGGCATATCTGTGTTACAATAAAACAATTATTTATGGATGTCGAACTTCCATGAAGAGGTTGGAACCCTCCCTAGTCACTTCTTATAATGTGAAGACATTAAAATAATAATAAAAAAAGTTTTTCTTCAAATTTGTACAATTATGTGAGCAATAAACGGAAATTAGTCCATGCAAAGTACAAGAGTAAGCCAATTTAAGATAAAACTACCAATGACAATCATTTTAGTCTTTATTTTTTTTACTCAAATGAATTTTTTTGTAATATCAGAACTAAATCAATATGTGCTCATAATTTTAGACAATAACTCTATACTACTACTCAATGTGGTCTCAATTATTTAAATACTATTGAGTTTTTTACTGGTTGCATATGTAGGCACTGCTCATGCAAGAATTAACTATCTACTGTGGACCTCCGTTCATTCTCATTCTTTCATTTTTGGCTTGAACGTTTTATTTGAATTGTCCTTACTACACTTCCTATTGTGGTGATCCCAACCTTCAACTCAAATAAATCAGGTACCAGTACTTGTAGTCGTCCAAAATTTGTTTGCAGCAATGACCTATAATATTTAAAAGCATCATATTTTTAAGTAGTAAAAAGCAAAGATGAAAGGGAAGGGCTCAATGATATGATCAATTCAAGGAATGACAAAAAAAAAAAAGAAAAATAAATTGAAGAATCTAACTGCACCTTTTCAGATTGGAGGTCTCCTGAACAACCATACGTGTGCTGCTCATTAATTCCGCCAATAATCAATTCCCCGTTGGTCTTGTTCAGAAGGTTCTGAACCTCGTTCAAAGTCTGCAAGACTTGGAGTTAATGATTTCCATATCCAGTTTAGTGCAGCTGTGATCATCAATGAAAGATGGGGACTTTATTAATTTACAGTGTTTCACAAGGGAAATTATTAGACATGTTCCATACTCAGTAATTACTTCAACAAGCTAACATCAGTTTTATTTAGAATTCCAAACTCATCTCAGAGGTAGGCTAACAGTAAAGGAAAAAAACAAATGGGTGTGGGAAAAAAAGTAGAACAATAAATGTATCTTCAAAACTTAATAAACAGATAAGTCACACATACATGCACAAACAGAGGTGTCCACTCTTTCTCCTTACACAAACTTTTCTTTCACTTGTATAAGGAATTTTAGCTAAATATTTTTCAGGGGTCTCACCCTGATTATGTGAACAACATGGAATGTAGCCAGTTGCATAAACTTTGTCAGATAATTCATTTACTTTTGGAGTGAATGGGATAGAATTGGCAATTTCCATGTTTTGTATTTGAAATTGCTTCGAATGTTATACATTAACTTCTAGGTCTTGGTAAGAAAGTATCTGTTCTAAAAATTTAACTTCAGTAATTGAAGTCCTAAAATGTCCCAACAAATACTCTTGTTTACCAGCATGGACTAACATCAAAGTCCATAAATATGATATGAACTAAAGCAGGAATGGTATGAGTAAAATCAGTGAGTTTATTTCTCAGCTGATGTATTTTTTCCATATCTGAAAAGTTGAAAAGAGTGTAGAATAAGTAATACCTACAACCTGATTCACAACCCCCTAGCCTAGGTACACCCAAAAAGCAGCTTCCTAAAAGTTTTACAACATAATAATGAACTATTTTAACACTTCCCTCCAGCTTAAGCATATAATTGTATATACCAAGTTTGAAACCAATAAATTGAATTCTAGACTCCCTCAAAGGCTTGATTACAATGTCTGCAAGCCATTAGAGCTAATAAATCCAGTACTAATTTCCTTCGATGTAGTTTCTTCTTGATAAAATGACAATTGATCTTTATATATTTGATTCTTTCATTAAAGAGTGAATTGGAGGAAATATGAAGGGTTACCTAATTATCACATAACAAATTCATCTGCTTAACTTCACAAAATTTGAACTCTTGAAGTTACTTAATCCACTCAAGTTCACAAGTGATCAAACTCAGATCTATATTTAGCTTCTACACTAGATTGGAGAACAATTTATTTCTTATTCCAAGGGATGAAATTCCCTTGAATAAATAAACAATATCCTTAGGAGGATCTCTGTCGATGGGTCAACCAACTCCATCTGCATCACAATATCCAAAAATTTGAATATATTCCTTGCCCTCATATAACAACCCTTGTCCTAAAGCCTTTTGGACATACCTGAAAGTACGAGCCACAACATTACAGTGGTCAATGTGAGGATTATGCATGAATTGACTAACAATTCCAACTATATAAAAAATATCAAGTGTTATAGTAGTGAGATAAATGAATTTTCGCACTAGCCTCCTATATCTCTATGGATGTGAAAAGATTTTACCTTGGTCAACCATTAGCCTTTGATTTGGGTTCATCGGACTATCAATGGGCTCAAAATTTACCAGCCATGTCTCCTCCATGATATCAAGAACATATTTTCTTTGTGAAACTACAATATATTTCTTTGATCAAGTCATTCCAATGCCAAGAAAGAATTTTAGCTAGCCAAAGTCTTAAGTCTAAAATGATGAAATAAATACTCTTTGAGTTGAGAAATTCAAGTGTTATTATTTTTTATAATAACTATATCATCAACATAGATCATTAGATAAACACACTTCACAAAGAAAATATAATAGAAAACTGAATGATTTGTCTCGCTTCATCTGAATCCAAAAAAAATGTTTAGTATGACAAAAATTACCAAACGAAACTCATAGTAATTGCTTTAGTTCAAGGAGATTAACACAATTTACAAACTAAATTATACTCTCCCTAAGTAACAGACCTAGTTCCTCCTTAACATCATAAAGGATAACATTTAAAATGTCAAGTTGGTAAATGGGCAATGGCAAATAGCAGCATAGCGAGGAAGAGTGGAATTATACTGATCTTGACCATAGTCAATACCATAAATGAGTATATCCTTTGGCTACCAACTGAGCTTTAAGGTGACCAATTTCACCATTAGACCCATCTATAACCAACATTTTTCTTCCCCAGGAAGAGGAACAAACTCTCGTGTGTTATTGTTAGCAAGAACTTGCATTTCATCAATTATGGTTTGACCCCATCCAAAAGATGATCAAGTGCTTCATGCCTAGTTTTGAGAACATGAAGCAGTTAGGACTATGGTCCTCTTTCTTCCAGTAATTACAATGTCCTCTTTTTCGATGAAACAAACGATGACAAACGATGATCAAGTGCTTCATGCCTAGTTTTCGAAAAAGAGAACATTGTAATTATTGGAAAATAAGCAGTTAGGACTACATCTCTCAAGTGATAAACCTTTGTCAGCGTGCAGTTTATATTCTTCCTCTCTGCAAGATCATTTTGTTGTAGTGTCTACAAACATGTGGATTGATGGAGAATAACCTATGAGGATATAAAAGAAACAAGTTCATCAGAGAAATATCCTTTAACATTATCACTTTGGAAGATTTTAATTATTTTCTTAAATTGGTTTTTAATCTCATTAAAAAAGTAAAGGAATATAGACAAAAGTTTAGGTCAACCTTTCATTAAATAAGCTTAGGTACATAAGAGAATTCATTAATAAAGATTACCAAATATCTAAAAAGCCAGAAGATGTAACATGGTTTTGTGTTGGAATGAATGGTAGAGAAAATCAAGGTTAATAATTTTCGGTTTATTTAAGAAACGATGATTTAACATGTTTTGCTAATTAATACGATTTATATTCTAACACTCTTAGTTACTTAAGACTAGGGGTCATTATCTTCAACTTCGTCAAACTTAAGTGAGCCAAATGGTTATGCAAAATGTTAGGAGCTAAGGTTGCAAAACATGACACAAGAAGACTTGTTTTCAGGTAATAAAGACCTTGTGATTCATGTCTCGCCAATCAAATGACCTGTATCATGTTTCTATATGACAAAGGAATTAACATCAAAGATCATAGAACAATTTAAAAGCGAGTCAATTAGCTTAGAGAGATTAAGTTATAAAAACAATGTGATACGTACAAAATAAATTAAAGATTTAAAGAAAGAGATAAAGGAATTTAATCAATTCCTTGAGATGCAACTTTGGATCCATTAACTACAATAACAAGATGAAGAATTTTTGAAAAAAAAAAAAAAAGAGAAGGAAGAATATTAATAGAAATGTCCAAGGAACTTGTCCTTTCACATAGAAATGCATTCTGTTGAACAATTGATGCCAAAGAAATTTGAGCTCGTCTGTTGAATTTTTTATATTTAATCCTCAAATATTGAAATCTTCTTTTTCGATTTAGACACATGAATTGACTTGTCTAGAAAACTATGGAAGGAGTAACAACTTTCTTGGGTATGACCCATTACCTAGCAATATGAGAATGTCCACTTCGACTGATCTACTCGATTTCTATGAAGGGAGAAGTTTCAATATCTTCCGTTGAACTCCATCTTTCACCACAGTAGGCACTGAAGGGAGTCAGTGACTAAGTTGTCCACTTAAAATCATCTAATCACCAACCAAAATTTGACCACATGCATGACCAAAATTTGAATGTAGATTTCACAGAATCAAAACCATATATAACGTATAAAGTTTTTTTTGGTGATATCCACCAATGAGTCAATCATAAATCTCTTCAGTTCTTCAAAAGCACTTAAAGCTACATATGTGAGATCATTTCATGGCTGGTCTCTTTGAATGAGGCTAGTCAGTCACATCAAAAAGAGACGTTGAATGTTATAAAAAAAAATGTTTTAGGTCTTCTTCCAAAAAGATCAACATGCCTTGAAGAATATGAGTATCTAACATATCTTATTCAAGTAACTATCATAAAACAACACATAGTTGGAACTCAAACTTTTGGCCCTAACTTATATTTTCAGTGGGCATTAACGCTAACTTTTTTCTCCAAATGGTCAAAACATCATTGACCAAGGAATTACAGTTTTCTTGAAGCCGACCAAGACAAGTATTTTTTTTCTTTGCAGTTATAATTTGAGAAAGGAAGATTTGTTGAATGAGGACTTTAATATATCACTGATTGTATAACAAATCATTAGACAGTGTACTGCATAGCCATTAACCCCAAAAACTTATTCCTTCAAGATTCGTTTAACAGATTAAAATGAAAAAGCATATTTCTGGAATTAGAGACAAAAATAACGAATAACAAAAGGACACTGTATCAGCAATGTGGAAGTGGAAAATAAGAATGATTAAAAATGAATCACTAAGTTTCAGTCAGTCTCTATTCAACAAGAGTTTCCAGCGCGGTTTTAAATTTGATAGCACGTTAAAATTTTAAATTAATAATAATAAATAATAATAATAATAATAATAATAAAGATGACACAAGACAATCAGAGAATGAGTAGCACCTGCATCCACATGTGTAGCTGGATTCACGACATGCAAAATCCTCTTTCCCGGTCATAGTCACCATTGGTATAAACTCCATTTGTTGACTGCATATGAGGCGCAAAATGCAGTCAACGTATTGAGTAATTTCTTTTATTTATTTCATAATAAAACGAATCCATTTGAATAGTTAAGCAGTAGAAGAAAAGCAAACGGAAAATGCAGCGGCGGTGTCTTTCGTACAACGTTGATTCTATGGGTTAGGAAAACAATCGATCACTCACTCGAGTTTATTACTAATAGTTAAAATTTTATAACGACATACCAGAAAAGAATTAGCAAGAGAGTTACCCGTGGGAGCCAAGGATCTCAAGTGGAGTGGAGGAAGTACAGAAAATTAGCATGAGAGAAGGTATGCGGTGGCCGTAACAGTGGCGGAGAGCGGTGGTGACAACACCGAACAGGGATGGAATAGGCACTTCAACTAGAAAAACTGAGTCCATTTTCAGTTGACTCAGTGTGACGCGGTGTGACTGGAGTAGAGAGAGAAATTCTCATCGAATATTTAGATTGTGACAAAAAGGCCGATGGGTATTTGGGCCGTATAGCCCATATGGGTCATAGAAACCTGTCCAACATATTTCAGTATTTGCTTGCACATTACCCACGCGTGCCGATATAAAACTATGCATGTGCCAAAAATAAATAGAAAAAGGTTATTTATTCTTCTTTTATTCATAGTCACAGAAAGGTTATGCATGAGACTACGTGAACAATAAAGTATTTTATTCCTTTGCCACTCACAACGTTGAACATATTTTCTTCATTTTAAAGTATCTAAGTGAACTATTTTAGGACGCCATTTTGATGATTCGTCCACTTTATAGTCCTTTTTGGTACTCAGGAAAATGAAAAATTTGACAAATTATACATTACCAAGATGCTCTGGGAGTTGAATCATGGCCATTGGTAAATCTGTTGCATAATACAAGAACGATAGAATTTATTTATTTTTTGACACCCCACTTTTTCTTTCATTCTTCTGACCTTTTCAACTTGCAAATTGTTAATTAAAGTTTAATGATTAAGTGGTTTCAATATAATAATCCATTCAGTTGCTGTCTTCCAACATACTTAATATTCAAACTGAATCTAGGAAAAATTAATATCTGTTTTCACACTGACAATAATAAATATACTTAACAATATTTTGTAAGCATTACCAGAAGAATGTTTTTTGTATAATAAACATTGATTCTCTTCTAATAAATTCTTTAATACTTTCACTTCAAAAGAAAAAAAATAGACAAGACAACTAACATTGAATTAATTATCTCAATTTGTTTTAAATTTAATCCAATGTTTATTTCCCTTCATTCTATTTTAAAATTAGTAATTAAGATTCAAGTCAGAAGTCTAAAGTAATTTCACGTTTTTACATTTCTTCCAATGAAATGTTTAGACAAAATAAATTGATTTAATATATATATATATATATAATAACCAAATTTGAAATGCAATATTTTTTTACAAGTGACAAAGGAGATAATTCCTAACTGAAAGTGTGACCACATCGTTACAATGATGATTTCGTAAAAATATTTTTATAGATTAAATTATTGTGTAAAACTTAATCTCGATATTCATTTCATCCTCATTATTTTATAGAATTTAAAGCAAGTCTAATTTTTTTTATTAATAATAGTTAATTATGCTTTTGTTAGTATAATTTATTTCAAAATATTACTTTATTTAATAATTAATTATTTTTTAAAATAATTGATGATGTGCTGAATGATAATTTTTTTTAAATTATTATTTTCATTAATAATCAATTATCTTTATGAATAATTAATTATTCGTTCACATGTTAATAATCAATCAATTATCATTTTCAAATATTAATAGCTTGCATAAATAATTGATTAAGTAGTAAGCATAATCCATCACACTGTTCCAGTTAAATTTCTCGAAATATCGACAAACAAAATAATCAAATATCATTTAGTATAATTGTTTAAGTCATTTATGAATGTTTTCTATAAATAATCTTTTAAGATATCTTGAAAATAATGAATTATTCTTTTGAGTTGTTAGTTTTATACATTCTAGAATATCTCAAAGAAGCATTTACCTCTTTTAAAAATACTCTTTGTTCAAATATCATTTTGAAGGTTGTGTGGTGATTTTCTTATCTAATAACTCACCGTTTTACTTTTTTGTGATTCATCAACAAGGTGATATCTTTATACTTTATTATAAACTCTTGTTATATATCTAATTGCTGCATTCGTTGCACTATTTATTTGTAATTTTTAGTATATTTTTTTCTTAAGGATTGTGCTAGAGAATTGTAAGTGCGTTGTCTTATAACGTGATTACATGCTTTACATATGAATTGTAATTGAAATATGAACATTTGAAGAGAGTAGAAAAAATCACTTTTAAAAAACAGGAAAAGTGATCAAGAAGAAAGAACCGTGAGAAGCATTTGTTTATTTTCTCTGTAACCTAATTTTGTTCATGACACAATATGAAAAGACTCTAAGACCATGTGTCAGAGTTTATAATCCTGTTGCTTCATCTGCTAAATAAAATGTGAAGCACAAAGGAAGATTTATGTATATGCGTGAACAGTGGGTATATTATCAAAATAAAAAGTCTTATCTTATCTTAATTCCACATTCTTAAAAGGATTTATATATTCAGACATTTCATAAAACTTCAAAGTGGCAGTAAAAAGGAGATGAGTCTCATATGAATGAAATTGTGGACATCATATGGATGTCTTGGAGTCTAAATTGCTAGCATACATAGGTCTATGGGCCTATATTTTAGGCCCATTTACTACTACTTTAGAGTTATGAAAAACTGATAACTCCAAAATTATCACCTGAGTCATGTGTTTCTATCTCATTTAAAGTTTTTAACGGTCTATTGGAGTCTTTGATACTTTGAACAAGAAACTTAAGATTCTGGACTAAGAGTTTAGAAAAGAGGAACTACTGTAAGATTACTTCTCAATCATGGATCGTCTAGAGCTCTTGATACCATATAATATATATATATATATATATATATATATATATATATATATATATATATATATATATATATATATAAAGAAAGGAATTGTATATTATTGAGTGTGTATAAAATATTACAAGACTTGTGTTATATATATACACAAAACTAATCCTAAAAGACACAAGTAAATGGACCTAAAACATGGATTCATAAGCCTAACATAAGTAAATGAACTTAAAACATGAGTTCATAAACCATGTACGCTAACATAAATATCCTCTCGTAATATCTAAAACACTCGTGAATACATACATTACATCTTATATGAAATTTAAGATTTTCTTTTTTTCTTTTTCTCTTGTCTTATGAGGAGGATTGTTGTAAATACTGGTTATTATAAAAGCCATAAGAGTTTCATATTACTTAGATTCCACGCTCTAAAAAGTTGTTATACGAACACAGTCTCAAAGTGTATAAATTGTGAGTCTTATGAAAGTTAGTTCAATGATGACACTTTTAGAAGCTCAATCTGGACTTCTGTAGCATGGACTGCTGAACTTGTTACTCTGAATTTTAGAACCACATCACGATACTTGTGAAAAGCTGCTTTCTTTTCAAAGCATTTGCTATCGGGCCCGGAAGTGGTTTGTGTTGCTTTCATTCATCAACTTCTTTATATAAAAAGAAATTGTAAGAGAAAAATAAAAGAAATTGATGTTATATTCTTTGCAAATTGAAAGTACGAAGAAATTGAATTCAGTTTTTTCTAGAAAAGTTTATGTAGAAACTTGTATAAAGAGGAATTTGCTAATTCAACTGGTCGGTGTGCTAAGGTCAACCAAAGAGGGAATTTTCATTTACATTATTGATCAGTTTTTTTTTTTATCTGAAGACTCATAAATTTCTTACGTGTTTTGATTTAAGTTTGAGTATTATTGTCTCCGGGGAAACTCCTGTGATATACCTAGTAGCGAAGAAGAAAAGAGATTAGTGGTTTTGATTGTTTAGCAGAAAGTTAGAGAGGAAAATTATGTAGAAGGACATTGGTATGCATTAAAAGGAAGTTGGCAAGAGAAGCATAAAGTGGAGAGGAAACGAAAGTTGTGATAGGCTGCCTCCTTGACTGGGTATGTTTATTGGTCCCCTACCCCTTAAATAAAGGGCAATGTACCCCTTTGTCCAGGTGCTCTATCCCATCTACCTGCTTTTCAAGGTAATCATAACAATAATTAGTTGGCATTGTAGTAGTAATAGTGGCAGCACCAGCTGGAGTTACCAAAAATATACCACCTACACAATTTACTTTCACTCATCAACCTCAAGCTTTTTCTCATTCAATTGCTTAAAATATAGCAAAATCCTACTAATATATCTACCTGTCCTTTAGGGAGGAACTTCATTTTTCTTCAATAACCTTTCATTCTATAACTCTAAGCCCAAACTTTGAAAGTGACTCCAATTATTGGAACTTGGAATTTCAACCTCACTTTCTTTTATACCCAACATGCCATCGTCTCCTAAACTGGGAATGTTTCTACCTCCGGATAACACTTCTTTCGCTCTATTCAAATACTTTAATATTTGTTTTCATCTTTCAAATCACCCACTAAATCATAATTCACTTTCAAATTATTACAAAATTTACCTTTCAAATACCCTTCCTCTTCATAATGAGTTAAACACGTACTTAATTAATAACTTCAAACTCAAAACAATGAAGTCAGTGACACAACGAAAATCAAAATTAACAAATTATTACTTCAGCATCAAGTCAAAAGTTAAGTTCGTTATTTTAGACATATATACATGTTTGGAGTGTTTAACGCAAAATCAAATACAGCATTAATTACATTTTTTTACTCATAAAGGCCTTACTACTATAAAACATAAACATAGACATAGACAAACGTTTTGTACGGTGGTACTTAGAATATTTGATTTTAAAAATAAAGAAAAAAGTAGAAGATTTTCTTTATAAGCAATTCAAAGTTGTTTCTTCGAGTTACATATAATTTTCTTTTTTGCTTCTGTTTTATAATAAATTTATCTAAATATGTAAAATTATTAAGAAGTATTTTTTTTAAAATACACAAAAGACTTATTGTTTATTGACACCTCAGAACAGTTTTTTTACCAAGTTGTTTTCCATAATGTGAAGTCAAACCAAATCAAAACAAACCTTTTATCTATGTAATTAAACCTACTTTTATTTTTCATCCACAAAATTGTTTTCGCTTTTTAATTTTGTAATATTTTTTTAGCCTATCAATTTCCCTTACAAAATTCTTAATGGAAAGATATACAGAAGCATCCAATCCTCGTTTCACCTACCCTTACAAACTTTATTGAATTATATATATATATATATATATATATATATATATATATATATATATATATATATATATATATATATATATATATATATATATATATAATAATAATAATAATAATATTACGTAAATTTGTATATCCAGAAACTCGTGCATATCCAGAAAAGTTGAATTTGTTTAAATAAGATAGTTGCATGCAAAGCGTCCGAATAAGAATCTAACCCAGAAATTGGGTGCACAAAAAATAATCCAAATGATTTTCTTCAATCAATTGTTTATCTATTTGTAATGGAAGCATATTATAGTTGATATAAATTATAGAAGAATTGTGCTACATACTATTGAGGGGTTAATTAATAAGATAAGGTATTTTGACTTGTTATTTTCAACACTGGTCCTGTTTTGGTTTTCACTGTATTTCTCTCCATCACGTCGTGTCTTATTATCTCTTTTGTTCTTCTCTCTTATGATTGTAAACATATTGTCGTAAAAAAGTGTTGTGTGCAGGAAAATTTGTCAAATGGAAATGCATGTTGTTGGGGACCCTGTTTGATTTAGGTTTCAGTAATCAGTGGTAGTAATGATGAGACTTTCCTAAAGAAGAGCACTTGAGTCAGAAGCAACTAAATTAAGGTGCAGATAAGATGAGGTTCTTTCTTAATGTATACTATATGGCTCACAGTCTCAGATCCAAGAACTCATGCGACAATGTCATCATTTTTCCTAAAAAACATCATCTCCACTTGCAATAGGGCACTTCACCTTTGCTTCCCCATGCCCTTAATCAACCACAATCAAGATCAAGGGACCTACCCTTAATCATCACAGTCAAACTTCTCAAATTATTGACTTATTCATTTTCCAAATTTATTCAAAAGGAAGATGAGTGAGGCGAATGAGTAAATCATCTTCTCCATAATGACCAAAATTCATCAACATTATTATTTTTGGAGAACTAATTTCTGAAAAATAATTATAGAACTACAGACACAATTATATATTATTTTAGGAGGATTAATGTTTAAATTATCTTTAAGAACTAAACAAAAATTGTTCAAATGTAACTAAAACATATATTTGATCCGTTTCAATGGAATTAAACTGAACACCTATTTAAGAATCAAATATATGAATAGATAAAGTTATTTAAAAATAGAGTTAAATGTTTTTGATCATTTAACTTTTAGTTAAAATTAGAATTAGTCTCTCATCGAAACTTTGGACCAATTTAGTCCTCCATTTTTAGAGATGCATCAACATATATTTTTAACCAAATTTTGTTAAGTTTATTTGACATTTCAAACACGTTTTTTAGTTAATATTGAAGCAGAAATGTATCAAACAGTATAAATAACTCAAATATTATTATGAAACGTGTTTAAAACGTTAAATAAACTTAATAAATCTAGGTTAAAATGATTAAATTCATATATTTCTAAAGTTAAAGGATTAAATTAAACCAAAATTTCAAGGAGGAATTAATTATCATGTTCACTAAAAATTAAGAAATAGAAAATATATTATTGAAATGACCAAGGATGAACTTCAACGAGAATATTGTATCTTTTGAGGTCTTCCTGTTTGCTTGTTACTGTGTACCGGGCCTACTTTTTCTTAGATCCGTTAATCTAAGATGTTCTTTGATTAATTTAGTAATCAAGTTAATTAAAGTGATTTTAATTATAGAAAATTCTAGTGTTTTTTTAATTTAGTAATCAAATATTAAAGTATTTTTTTATGTGAATATTCGATTAAATTATAATGGGTGGACTATTTAAAATTCTAGTGCACCTATCTAATAAAAATTAATTTGTTCACGTGTCATCATTTGAATTGTGTCAACTATATTTAAAAGAGAAAATAATGACGATACATGTATGTTTATTATAAATTTTTGCCAAGACTCGTACATAGCATCGGTCTTGAAATAGAAGAGCTCATGGATCTTTGGTTTCAAAAAATGTTTTATATGTTATCTTTTAATTATAGAAAATATCATATTTTTCTCTCATTCCTATTTTTAAACACAATAAAACAAAAACAAAGTAATAATTTAATAATTTAAAATAAACAGGAATGTCTGTTAAAACTAAGCAACCTTAGTATATCTAAACTTTTTAATGCAACAATGGAAATCAAATTTAAGATTTAAGACCGACCATAATAAATTAGCATTTCGTAACATAATGCCAGAAAAAAAAAAGTGTAGAGTTGGAGTTAGGTACTACTGTTAAGGGTTGATGATTGTATGTAGCAAACACAGAGGACCCACGAGGGCACTCTCGTCTTAATTGTTGGGGCAACATAATCGATTTCCTCGTATTAAACAAGGTGAATCATGAGTTACCAGAATGCCGATAGAAAAAAAAAAAAAAAAGCTGACAAATTTGGCATCTTGGATTGTAATTTTTAACTGAGAAACACGATGGCATCATCAAGGCATGTTCATGTGAAAGGAAAGGGTTTTGTAGCTACCTTCAAAATTGTGGTGGCTTTCCCATCACATTAACTTTTGAGTTTGATGCCATGCCATGACACCCATAATCATGACTTTTGTTGCTGTTCTCTCACTTTCACAAGAGTTGACAAAACAAACAAGTTGAAAACAGCACATAAAATAAGCACTCTCTAGATTTCCTCCTTTATTGGGAGAGGAGGGAGGCGCCACAACGTAACCTTCCGCTCTATTTCTAAGTCCTAATTAACCTTCAGTCTTTTCTCAGCCTACAAATTCATAAAATATTTAAACAATTATAAGAAATTTAAATATTTAGTAATTAAATTATTTCTAATTAAATTTATTTTACTTTTTGAATAATTAATTTAAATGAAGTAATTAAAATATCTTAAATTTTAATTTTTTAATTTAGATAAAACAATTTGATTTTTATTTTAACATGAACTAAACTCTACCTTTAGTTCAACTTAATTTGATTTAACTTTTAATTTGGAATAACTTGTCTCGACTTTTGATTCAAGTTGATTCAAGCCGATTCAACCTAGACCGATTTAAATTGATTTGACCTCAGTTAATATGACCTTGGTAGATTTGAACTGATTTGACTCTAATCAACCTTCAACTAGAAAAGATTGGTTTAAACCTTCAGTTTAGGCCGGCTCGGGTCGATCATCGGCTTGGATCGACTCGAGTCGACATTCAGTTTGGGTCAACTCTAGTCGACTTTTGGCTCGAGTCGACTTGGCTCAAGTTGACTCAGATAAATCTTTGGGTAAGGCCAACTTTGCTCAACCTTCGATCAAGGTTGACTTGGCTCAACCTAGGATTTGGGCCAACCCGACTTGACCTAAGACCCAGGCCGATCCAGCTTGATCTTCGATCTAGGCCAACTGGCATGACCTTTCACATGGGCTAACTTGTTCGGATCTTCAACCTAAACCCACTCATGTCAACCTTCTGCTCAGCCCGACTCGGCTTGGCCTTCGACTAAAATTGAAAGTCTATATGAGTCGATTTTTTGGACATGTAAACCTTTTTTGTCCGAACCAATGAGCAATTCTGCAACTTGGAAAATTTCCTTCTTGTTTTTAGAGAATTTCAAATTCTACTATTTTTTATTTAAATACCTTCTTAAAATTTCTCAATTTCAATTGTCTTTCAATTTCTTCAAAAATGTCTTTATAAGCTGCTTATTTTATTTTGATATATCATTTTGGTCAATTTGTTCTATTTAAAGGTATTTTTGAACTAAATGGTAGTATTTTATAACTTGAGAAAGGAGTAGAACTACCTAGATAGACAAATTAATGATTTGATAAATTTAATAAATTTCTAAAACTTTGTAGACTCACTAGGCGAGCCAACTAATCGCTGGGAGAAAAAAATGTGATTTTAAGATTTAAAAAGTTCAAGTGACTTTACTCATTAGGTGAGGTAAAACTTGACGAACAAGCTAAGACTAGCTAGGTGAGCTTTTGAAAAGAAGTTCCCTAAGGCCTTACGTAATGGACATAAATATTTTGGTAAAATTTTGGCGAACTTATGGTGGTTGGATCGTTGTGTGGGCTTTGTTTCTGCTAGGTGAATTTTAACTGTCTTAATTCCAAAATTTGCTTGTTGAGCGAATCATTCCTTTTGTTGAGCAAATTTTTTTTATTAAATTACAAAGAGCTCAAAAAGGGATTGATCAAGCCATTGATTTGTTAGGTGAATACATCTTTAGGGGTGCCTCTCAGAATGAGAGATGATTGCCACTAAGTGACAAGTAGATTTTGCATATGAAAATAACTATTTTAGTTTTGAAATAAAATGGATGGGTGTGTGGTAGAGCGAGCATGTTACTCATAATATACTTTTTGTGTGGTTGAGTGACCAAGTATAGTTGGGACATAAGCCATAATATACTATGAGATCTTAGTTAATGCATTAATGTTGTCAATGAAGATATTTTCAAGGAGAAAATACTAAATTATAATGTTATAGAATGTGTATTGAACGACAATTCCATGTATGAGATTATTCTAACTCTACTAGTTTTAGTCTCATATATAGGAAGATGTTAGATGATTAGAGTTGATGGAAGTTCTTATGTTATGGAGGGACAATGTGAAAAAGAATCATGTGTCATAGATGGTATAGGAATTTACCCTATCATATGAGTGGAGAACTTAGTTGATGATATATATGGCTTTGTGTGAACGAGAGGTAATATAATAAGTGCATAATCTCTAAGTCTATTCAATACACCATTCTTCCAGAAATAGAATCAAATGTCTATGTCATTAGCTAAGCCAAATGAGCTATTTGTTTGAGTCAAATAAACTAAGCGAGTTGAATTATTATTAGAATTAAGCAATATGTGTTTTTAATTATAGACTTTTAATTTTAGATATTTTTTTATTAAATAATTATGACAATAAATGGGTATATGGTATTTTATAAATCATTAGTTTCCTCTTTATTGTACCTTTGTTGGTTATAATTGTAATGATCGAGTGAGACAAAGAAATATATGATGTTTTATGTGGAAGTGTTTAGTATGAATGAGTTAAGAAAACAGTGATGTTTTTTAATAAAATTGTATGGATATTTTTGTATTATTGTAATTATTTTTTTTATCTTGCTTAATAAATTTATTTTCAAAACTTCACTTCATTTAAGAATAATATAATATAATATTATATATATATATATATATATTCATTTTTATAGAAATATCATAATTTAACTATTAAGTAGGATTGTTGGAGTTATTATCTTCAAGAAACTTCTTCTAATAATTACATAACAAAATTAAGGAACTTTTTTTCCCAATTAAATTTTTTTCATAATATTATTATTTTCATGAACTAAGATGATGATAGTGTCATAAATTCGATCGTATATTCAATAAAAAGAATATGTAAATAGCTTCCTTAGTTTTTAATTAATTTTTTCTAACGAAATCTTCCTTTTTAACGCTGCAACGTAACTTCTTAGTATAAATAATGATAATTATTTATTCCAAATTATAGTTGTTTACTATAAATTAAACCGAGTTTTTTGTAAAAATTTATAAGAGATTTGTAGAATTTTGATAGTTAATATTGTTTAATTGTGTTTGAATATGTAATAAAAAATTAAGCATGCATTTTTTTAAAAGGATTAGAACAACTAAATACTCCATAATCAATATATTTTCTTGTCCATAAAAAAATTAAACCCATGCAAAAGTGAGAACAATTTCTAGATGTAGTTTATGATTCTAAACATTTAAAAAATATTCAAAAGTTGTTCTGAGAAATTTAGGTTGAATTGAAAGCATATTGTCTTATAGTAGAAACCATGAATGAATATAGAAACGGTGGCGTCAAGATAAATATGTAGAAACATACGTCGGCAGGGATGAACCTATATGTCTCAGAAGAGATGGTCATGTCCTGTCCTCCACAATCTTTCTTAAAAGAAACACAAATTAATATAAATATGTTAAGAAGAAGCACTCGTCCTCAAAAAAAAAAAAAAAAGAATTTCATTTGTTTAAAAAACTTAATCCTACACCACACAATTAATACTCATTGTGTGTATATGTGAAAGGAAAATAAGTCATTACACTTTTTAGTTACCCCAACAATTACATCACTACAAACATTCTATTATCTTAAGTAATTCTGCATAACATCATAAATATAATTTTTAAAATAGGAAAATTTTAATATATTAATACATAATTTTTAATGTTAAATATAAATAATTAAATTAAATTATTTTGCGGCGGAAAAACAAAAATATATATTTGATTTCAACATAATAATTATTTTTAAGAAAATATTTCTACTTATGGCGATTTCAAATCAATTTAACAAAACATTTAATATTCAATGTTGTGCCTTTTTCACAATCAACTTCCATTTCTAGTCAATTATCATTATAACATCAGTAACTAATAAAATTAGTATGTACATATAAGACTAGTAAAAAAACTTATTATTAAAGTTTCTTTTATATTTATTTGCAGTTTATATATAATATTATTTGTTAATCTATATTAATTTTATACGTACATTACCGGTAAACCTAACCTCTCGTTCATTAATTTTGTACGTAACTCACATTAAATACAGTCGCATAGAAATACTCGTAGTAGTAATTAAAGCATATGCAATGACAGATATAATTTATCACCCATAAGTGAAATTTATTTGTTATAGTAAGTGACGCAGTGATAATTGTATAAATGTAGTAAATTTATCATGGCAATTTTTAGCTGAATAGTAAGTTCACAAATCACTTCTGATATTAGTTTAAGCTATACTTAATATAGAAGTAGTTATATGTTAGTTCAAATAAGAACTTACATTTACAGTAAATATATTTTAGGATAATAGAAGAGTGAACATAAGTACTAGACTCTACTTTTTTTAGTTATTTTTTTATCTATTTTTTCTCACGACAAACTAATAACTATTAGTATTACATATTTTTCATCTACAACCAGATGGGGTTTAAAATGAGAGTGTAACTTTATTCATCTTTTTCTAGATTCTTTCCTTTTATCATTTGCATTGCCATCGAAATAAATGTTTGATAAAACCTTTTATATGAATGCTAAAGTGGTTATATTGTAATTAGTTTCAGGATTTTAAAGTAAAATATTTGATTTCCCTCTAATTGGCTCTCTAACAGGAAGGTTAAGGAAAACAAAAAGGTTATTGTTAATAAGTGAATTTTAAGTCTAACTAAACTCCAGACAACAAACTCGTAAGGTAAGGTTTACATCCACTTATGTATTATGAAATAGTCTTATCTTTCTAGTTGACGTGGGATCTCCAACAACACTCCCTCACGTCGAAACATATACATCTCGTGTGTGAGACTAAAAATTGATGAGTGGTTCGATAGCAGGTGACATGATATGCCCAACAAATAACAAATCTCGTTAGGAAAAAATTGAATTCATGACTCTAATACCATGTTAAGAAATGGACTTTCAACCTAACTTAACCTAACAAAATTAACTCATAAGGTGAGGTTTGCACCCACTTATATACTATAAAATAATTTTATGTTTATTTGATGTGAGATCTCCTACAATTATGAACAATTGAAAGAAATAAAAGGAAGTATTAACAAAAAAAATGGAAAATATCAACGTTTCAATAGTACTTAAGGTCTAAATCATCATGTATTTTTTTCTATGTTGATTAAATCTAACTAACACAATAAAATACACTTTTTATGTTATTTGTATTTATTTCAATTTTATATTAGACATAGTAAATAAAATTAAGTAACAAAAAAATTATTCTTCAGGGTAGTATAAGTAAATATATAAACAATTATAATTATAATTATAACTAATTTCATAATGTCAATTAATTTAATATATGTATCATTACTTAAAATGGTAAATAATTTAGCGATGAAAAATCAGATACTGAATTGATCCCTGATTTTGATCAGTAAACCACATATATGACATTATGACTAATAAACTTGTGACTCTGTTTTATGAATAATTTTAGAATAATTAATCTTCATTGGAAACCATTATTTTCTTTCAATCTAATGTTCGAAACACTGAAATAAATTAATTTTATCTAATCTATAATCAACAATTTATTTTATGAACAAGGTTTGTTTGATTCAATATGTCTTTAAGTATATATTAGATGTTTTTAAATAATTGTATTAACTTTTTTAAGTGTTTTTAAATTAAATTAATTTTATTAAATAATATTAATTTAACGGTCCAATATATCATATATTTAATAAATGTTAAATATATAAAAATATTTAAAACTACTTTCACACGAGTGTAAATTATTTATCATCACATCAAACTGTTTTTGTCAGATTTGTTATTATGTGTTTTGGTTTCATATTTTTTTTTAAAGGATGAGAAATTATTGATGCCAAGTTTAAGCATGCTATGTGGGGGTGATAGTTGCATATGTTTGTCATAGTTAGGGATTATTTGACAATGGAATCAAGCATTGACTTTACTGAGCATATAGGATTAGGCACACAATTAACAAAAGTAGCGTTGCAATAAAAATAAAAAACAAGACTTGCATCACACTCACGTTGTGTCTGTTTATGGAAAAATATTGTTTCCACGAATAGAAATGCGACAACTATAGTTATTGTTTCGGTAGAAGAACACGAATTTGAAATTATAGATTTGCATAAATTTTGCTTTGACTTAATGTTTTTGTCTCATTTTTTTTATTTAATGTGATTTTAATATTTATCAGAAAAATTCAATCTGATATCTTTCTTAAATTAGTATATTAACGATTAACTATGTTTTTTTTTTCTAAACATAATACAATTTTGTTTTTTTTTTCTTATTTCAAATTTTTATTCTCTCAATTCTCCATATTAAGAAATGCATGAAATGTACGGATGAAGTCTTTCTCATTTAAATATGATAATTATTTTTTAATCTGACAAATGATGAATTATGTTAACCTTCTATAAAATATTGATAAAAAGAAATATTTGTAGGCTACATCCAATATAATTCATAGTATTTCCCATTAAAAATCAATTAACATCTTTTGGCGGTAAAAATAAGTGCATTGTAATTCTTAAATATATGAACCTAAACAAAAATTAAAAATAAAAACATAGGTCACCCTAATATTAACGTTTTCAAATGATATTGTATATTTATATTTTTACAAAAATAAATATATTTATATTATTTTGTTAAGTTATCATCTTTTATAAGATAATTGATGTAACAAGAGATCGTATTTATTTCTTTCGATAAATGCTTAGAAGAGTTAAAGACAAGCATTAAATAATTATTACAAATACTATAACAAAAAAAATATTAAATATTTTATTTTGAGATATTAAATCTTTTATTCTTTTTAAGTTTTAAAGAAAGTCATGAAAAATCCTAATATTAAACATAAAATATGTAAATTGTTAGTTCTCATTGTCATGTTGGGTGAAATTAGACATGACTTCTGTAAACAAAACTCCATCCAGAATCATAATTTTGAAAATCATAATTGATTTATTGTAATAACTTTGAAGAGGGTTTGATGCTTTGTATGAAAGGAAGAAGGCTGAGTTATTATGTTATGCTTTATGTTATAATATATAATATAATAGAATAACATAATAGAATAATAATAAAAAAGTAACCAATAGTAATATATAAATAAAATAATAGTATTAAATAATAATAATTATAATAAATATTTAAAATTAATAGAAATCACAATAATAATAATAATAAAATAATAGTAATAATTAAAAAATAGTAATTATAATAAAATAATTTTGTAAAAAATAATTAAAAATTTAATATTATTAATAATAAAAATTAAAAATATAATAATGATATTAATAGTAATATAAAAAGACGTTAATAATAAATGTCAAACAATAATTAAAATATTAATAATAATGAAATCATAACATAATAATTTATACCTCTATATGAAACAATTCTCTTTTTTTTTTTTACATATTTGTTTTTCAATTTTATACTTTAAGTTAAAGTTTTTAAAATTATTTGTTTTTCAATTTTATTCTTTGAATAACTGTTTTTTTTAGTTTAATCATTTTTCTAAATTTGACCATTCTTTTAAACTTAATTTTTTTAAATTATAGAACTGTCTAAAAAATAAATAAAAGTTATTTAAAATAAAATTATAAATATATTTATATTTAATTTATAATAATAATAATAATAATAACAATATTAATTTTATTATTATAAAATAAATAAACACATGTACAGACGACATATTAAAATAATAATAATAATAATAATTTTATAAAATAATATTAATAATAATAAACTATTTGAACTTTTATTCTCTTTCTGCTGTGTTCTTTTTTCTTTTTTTTCACTTACCCATTTTCATTTTGTCAATCAAACAAAACAATTAGACATAATCCTTAATTAGAAGAAAAATTCTTGTTAAAAAAACAAATTTCATCTTGAATCAAAGGAAAAGATATGAGATTCATTTGGTCATGTATCTTGTGGTTTCTTTATCATAATTGACAATCTTGTGAGAGAAAATATTATTGCTTCTCTAACTTTGAGAATGAATGACAAGTTAGAACCATTAGTTTTATATTTTCCTGTCCGAATTATGAAACCAAATATGTTATTAATCTAGAATGTGACTGGTGGGAGGGAACCCCTCTAATTATCAGACAAGTGTTTGATCTATAATATATATATATATATATATATATATATATATATATATATATATATATATATATATATATATATTAATATTAAAATAAAAAAAATATAA
>Ga0214544_1003264_pt1 | contig 33733 bp, 12 predicted proteins | sample CNSS3metaG_FD_160074 | JGI IMG/M metagenome (GOLD analysis project Ga0214544, IMG submission 160074) | Root nodule microbial communities from cowpea collected in UCLA plant growth center, Los Angeles, California, USA - CNSS3 | ecosystem: Host-associated > Plants > Roots > Nodule | place: USA...
TATATAAGGTAAAGTTTAGCGGGTACGAGTATCCACGGGTACGGATACTATGATACCCGTACCCGCCCCGTTAACATGCGGGTATCAAAAATACCCATACCTGCGGGTAGCGGGTATCCATTTTTAATATCCATTTCCTATCTGTTGCGGGTTTTATCCGCGGATACCCGCAGGTACGGATTTTTTTGACATCCCTAGTACAGAATGTGATACTATTTATTTTATTAGTATATTTATTATTTTATATCGTCTTATAACAGTTAACATATTCTACAAATTAAAATTTGGTTCATTTACTCTTAAATATAGACCTAAATGTAGTTCAAGGCTGAATATAATAGATAAGTTCAGATTGGTTAGCTATTTTGTTTTGCTTTGTAATTAAAAACCAAATATTTATTTATACAATAATAGGTAATATACAATGATGAATACTTATATATATATATATATATATATATATATATATATATATTAAAAAAAAAAAAAAATAAAAAAAAAAAAAAAAAAAAAAAAAAAATATATATATATATATATATATATATATATATATATATATATATATATATATATATATATATATATAATTTACAAATATCTTTATAACTTGGTACTATTATGTTGTAAAATCTAAATACCATTATATATTTAATTTGGTTTCATAAATAATTTTAAATATTATATATGTTATAAATCATAACGTTGATAAAGTGAAATTTAAATTTTAGTGATAGAAAATTATAAATTCTACGCTTCATTATTAAATATTACTTAATATGATTAATATGGTGTATTAAAAATTAAAAAAAAAGCATCATTTAATTCTTATTGGTTGGAATCAAATTACTAAAAATAGTTGATGACTATATTTTTAAGACAAATATATATATTGGCACCTTAGAAACCTTAGAAATGCAATAGTAAAAAGACTACCTAATAGCCTTTGGTTTGATAATTGGATTTGGATTTAAGTTAAAATTTGTGATGTTTTAGTCTTTTAGTTGAAAGTTTTAATAATGTGTGTTGTTTAAGGATGGAGTTTGTGTATAACATTGTCCAGTTGGTGTTAAGGCTTACTTGATTTTTTCATGTCGATGAGTCTTTTAAAGAAATTTACTAAGATATAATAAGAATGAATGAGTTAAATTTACGTAATAAACTTGATATTATCTCGAATCTAAAACAAACCTTAGCACAATCATAAACCAAACTCGGATAGAAAACTTGTCACCATCTTCAAAATATTGCTTAACTTTTTCTTATACAGTGTACTTGCAATTGAAAGTCACATTTCGATTCGTATCATGTGGTTGAAAAACTGACCCACATCCTTTTCTATTTATCGTTTTTCCGTGTACTTCTCAGAAACAAATAATTCCCTATTTACATCACAACTTGATTCGTATAACGCATAAGGAATATAAAGCTGCAATCTTTAGACAGATTCTACCTACAGAGAAGGATGGAGTTTGATCTCTTCTAGAACCCATTATCCCTGGTCTTTTCTCCTTTCAATAATGCATCAATATCAACATGTCTTCTACTACATCATGGCATAAGCCGATTGCAGCATCAAATTCAACTAACCTTGTTGGGATGCCATCATGGCAACCCAAAATTCACATCAAATCAGCATTTAACAACTGCTATCCATAATTACTAATGCGAATTCTCTTACAGATATATTCTTAAATTATATAGCATATAAAAGTGTTCCTACAATTCTACCTATATACCCTTATCTTTTTTCTGAATTCTTGCTTTTATGTTTTTCACCACCACCTCGATGAAAAATATTCTGGTTCTCTCTCTATATATTTAATATATATTTTTCTACTGTTGAAAAGAATTTCCTCACTGGTCCACTATCAACATATGTCGATAATATTGGTTTAACTGTTGGTAATGGGTAAAATGTAAACTCATTTATAAAGTAAACTAATTTTGAAGGAACACGTACCAGCAATGGTACAAACTATGGAACCTCGTGACGTGTTTTAATTTCTGAAAGTTCTGTCTTAAGGCAATGATTCTCGTTTTGTGGGTTTACCTTATGAAGTGCAGATTGCTTTCAATAAAGATGATCAGAACAGATACATAACCAATCATTGTTGGATACGTGAAGATGACAGTACACGAGGTGATGTGAGGAAAATAGTCTTCCTTATAGAGTTTCCAAAAAATAAAGTCTCAGAGTTTTAGCCCAAGAAATTAATGTGGAGTAGGATGATACTTATATGGCTATTTGGTTGACCGTTCTTGTATGATTGCATAAAATTCTGGGTTTGATGGTTATTTTCTGTCATGTTGAGACTGAAGTGGAAGGAATATTTGGTAACATGCCCATACTAAGGGAAGGTACTGATGGGATTTAAGTCATGGACTGGTCTAAAAATAGGTTCAGTGGCCAACATATTCAAAGAGAGTGAAAAGGACTGATACAGAGAGGAAGTGAGAAAGTGAGAAAGTGAGAATCATAAATGAAACTAGATAGCGATGTAGTGCTTTTACAACTTAACTGCATCTTAATTTCGTTGTGAAAGTCAGAATGATTTGATGCATGAAAAGATTAACTATATATACTGCCTTTATAGATTAGGAAACATGTATAGGAAAGGATCCTAATTTGATATCTACCATGAGGCATGATTCCATGAAAACTTGTCCCTTAGGCTTTAAATTTTTGGTCATTTTCTCTTGTGAAGTTCTACAACAAGGTAAACTGAAGAAAAACTAGAAACTCTGGAAAGCACTTGATTTTGAAAAGGGTGTAAGGAGCACAAAGACGTGTAGATATAAAAGTCTTATCACTTTCGGTGGAAACATAAAAAAGCTTGGAAAAGAAAGTTAATCTCTTGAAGGGAAGGTTGGCAACATTAATTTCTTCGCCACCAAATTATGCTTAATCCACTCTTAGTTTCTTCTTGTCGGGTGGCTTCATAATTTTGTTGTAGTTAAGTTATTGATTTATTGCTTAGCTTGATAATTATACTATCTTGGTGCCTTGAGAACATTATGTAGTTTATGTTATTGAATCCGCAAATATTTCTCTTTTCTTCAGAATTTCATTTACACGGCTCTCGTCTATATTTCTTGTCTTCTTGTCTTTCTTGACAATGTGTTTCCTTGTACAAATTCTAAGCTCAAACGTAGTAATTACAGCAGAAACAGCAAAAACCAGAAGTTATTCTGTTCATAATCTTGTTACTATTTAGTAATAAATAATCATATAGAAACAAATCTGTACCAATTTTGTTCTGATTCCATTAATTGAAACAATACTAAATAAAATGTTATGTTTTATTTACTCAATCTTGCTTTTCTTAAGAAATTGATATTTTTGCCCTATTGAAGGATTAAATATGGTTTTTCTGCATCTTGTTGTGGATGGACTGCACAGTTAACCACTGTGCAGGGCAATGAGTAAAAGCAGAGTCGCTGACACCTGTGTGCTATATAACATATTATAGAGAAACAACACTTTTTCATGATAATTGTTTTTGGCCACGAGTCCATTGTATTACAGACTATTCTTATTTATGGTAATCTATTAGTCTAACGACTTTTCATAAATACTAAAAAAATTAACACGAATTTTTAACAGCTTGTGGTTGAGGTCAGGTATTTTCATGCTAAACGTTATAAATATAAAGAAAGACTATAAAAGGTGAGATGAAATAAATAGTAATACAAAAATAGCAAAATAATGTTAAGAAAATACTGTCAAAATGTTTATACAAGACATTTTCTTTTATATAATTAAATATGTTTAATATTTTCAAAACTATGTTTAGTCCCTAAATAGAATTACAAAATTATTTCATTTATGTACTTTATTAAAGATAACATATTTACCTTTTAAAAATAAAGTACAACTAGTTACAAAAAAAAAACCCATATCTTTCACCCATACCTTACCAAAAGTGTGTTTCTAAAAATCAAGCTCGTTACCTCGCCTTTAATGAATCCCTTATTATTAACCGAAGTTAGTTTATAGTTACTAATTATGGCTAAATTCTTTTTACTTATTCTTATAAAGTATAATGGCATAGTCGAGTTGATAATTTCCACACACAAATCATTACTTACCAAGACACAAACACGTATAATTTAAAAAAAAAAAAACATGTATTATTAATATATAATTATTTAAAAAAAGTATATATACGTAATTATTGAATAGAATTGAGTCTATCCAAATTACTATTCACATATGTATGGACTCTATGGAAGCTAATTCGTTGAATTAAAAATGTTTTGACAAACAAAGTTAGTAAGACAAACTCATGAATCAAGCTTCTCCTAAACAACAGAGTGTGATAATTAAAAAATGACAAGGGAAATTGCGTGCAGATGTTTGATTTCATAGGAATTAAAATAGAAAGAAAGAGAAGAAGTTAGGGGTGTTGGTATGGGCATGAAGTTTGCGTCAATATATGGTGTTATGTTTCATTATCATTAATGCTACTCCAAACAGAAGTAGGGAACGCAGTTTCTGAGCCACACAAATTCATAGGAAGAGCCTTCATCCAAAGGGCATACATACCTAATACCTATCTACCATCCCACCTTTCATACTTTCTCTATACATATATATACATACATACACATACTTCATTCAATCATTTTGTTAGGTTTTCGATTTCAGCAATGGCCCCATGCATCCAAATAAAGCTATTAACTCCTTTCTTTCTTTCCATTTCCTCATTCATTCTCATTGCACATGATGTTTGGATGCGTCAAAACCCTCATGAACCCAACCTCAAGCAAAAAGCAACTCTTCTTCTAACAAAACAATTATTACAAAATGGAAAATAATTTTTTAGCACTAAATTTTGGATAACTTTCTCTTACAATCATGACGTGACATTATCTAAATGACTTCTCATTCTATTTTCTCATTTTTCTATATTTTAAAATTATTTAAAAAATTATGTCACATCAGATTGTAAGAGAAAATTGTCAAAATTTAGTTGTCAAATTATTATTATCTTTACAAAATCAACTTCTCATGTGAATTAAACAATGAGATTAGGTATCTTATTCTTGTACGCGTTTTTTCTTCTTATTTTTTTATTTTTTTGTTCTTATTCATCCATATTAAAAAGATTATCATGTTTGGATTATGTTAGAAGCTTTTTGTTTCGCCGATACGAAAGGTCTTAAAAGTTCTTATCACGTAAGTAGCTATGCAATGCATGGTCAATGGATTTAAAACAAAAGAACAAAACATGTGTATGGCTGCCCACATAGACATACCTTGGTCTTTGAAACTATGACATTATTTGACATGTTTCAAAAGTATAGGAAGGACTTTAAAGAAAGTGAATTTCAAAATATAACACTTTTATGTTTGATATACCTTGTGGAAACGTAATGATTTTTAACACTTGATTTTTAACACATGTTCTTTTGCCATTTTTACCTATTATTGACAAAGAGCCCAAATGTTTTGACAAAAAGCTTTGCATCTCTTCCAAACCTGTCAAAAATATATAAAATATCATATTATATATATATATATATATATATATATATATATATATATATATATATATATATTCAAAACCTGGAGTAATATGTGTTAAATTTAAACTTTTTTGTTGCGGACATTATTTATTGTGATTTTCATGATTTTTATAAATATAGTATTTTCTAGGACATTTTATGCATTTAGTTTTTTTTACCAAATTAATGTATTTTTTTTAATTTACTAAAATGGATAATTTTTAAAAGAAATTATAAATATTAGTAAGTTGTGCCACTTTGACAATGCTTTATTACAAAAAAAAAGGTCATATTAGTATAACATGACTTTAACTTAGAATATTTTTAAGTTGAAATCAAGATCACACAACTTTAATTTTAGTTACGTGTATTTAAACTGAAGTTTGTTTTGAAGTAGAATTATATCACCTTAACATAACTTATACATATACCCATTTTTGATAAATTTAAAAGAAAATTAAACTACTTTGGTATAAAAAACGCCTATACATATTTATCTGTGATTAAAAATGGTTATAATATTTCTCTAAAATATCTTTATTTACTATCCATTCTTCTTAGAAGATATTTGTATTTTTTTATATTATTAATTATTGTCAATTGCGTAACAAAAAAAAAATAACTAAACCAAAAATATAATATTAGTGAAAATAAAGCATAACTAGAATGCAGTTTGATTTTCAAAACACAAAGGATCTATATTCAGAATTTACGAATTTGGATTTTCTGTACCGCTCCTTTGATTTATAAATATGCTAATTGACACTTATTTTAATATTTTAAAATATATTAAAAAGTTTTTAAAATTTTTTATTGATGTATACTTAAAAGCACAGCAGTAAAAGACACTATCGGTAGTCTCTAAACTTATATGGATGTGTTTGGAAACATTTTGAAAAGTATAATTTTATTTGATCTAGGAAAATCAATTTTGATTTATGAAAAAATTGGAAAGAGTTGCTTTTCTTTATGTGAATTTTCTATTAATTTTAGAAATTGATTTTAGATGTCTTGAAACAATTTATTAACCTAAATTAATTTTAGAAATTGATTTTAGAGATTTCCGTGAAACCAAACATGCAAAGCATAGATAAACTTTATCCAGCTTCGATTACTATGCAAATTGCACGATTCACAACGTAATCTAGGCCTCGGGTTATTCACCACAGGATTCTGGAATATTATGATTGTCTGGGGGAAATTAAACAAAACCAAGCCAGCAGTTATTTTGTTAAAGCACCACAATTCCTATGAGCTTCTCAAGAAATACATGTTTTTGAGCATTAGAATCAAGTTCTTACTTGCTATTCATCTCTCCCCAGTTTGTTCCCAAAAGAGAAACATAAAGTCCCAACAATTGAACTCACATTATGTCACAAGGCTAATTTACTGTTTTCTTTATTTGTAAAAGAACGAAAATATTTTCGGAAACCCAGCAAAGTCCTTTTTCTGCTTGGTTCCTGTCGAGATACAAAATGATCCATGGGGTAAATTTACCCAGTGGTTAATTATATTTATTCATGTTTCACTGTTACGTTAAAATCTGATTGCAACAGTTCCTTAATGGCAGAAGAAGCACTGTTGCACTGCACACATGTCTCGTGTTGATGTCATGTGGAACTACTATATATATTTTTTCCTTTTCCTCACCCCGTGAGTTATGTTAGAGTATGACAATGATATATATGGCATAAGCATCTGCATTATTTTGGGTTGGCGTAAATCAGACACATGACAAAGACCCTGTAATACATGGTTATGTTATGATTATGGTTGCGAAGGAAAGCAGTTCTCCACATCGAATCCCAAGGATAAGACTAAAATACAGTATCATACTGTATTTAACCTTGCACTAGTTTCCTTTTCCTATAAATACCCACTAACTTGGACTCTCCTATCATCGTAGCACATTTCCATTTCTAAAGAAACAGGTTTTATTTCACCACTCTGGGTCTCCAAACTCCCAAAGTTTTTTCCCCACTCCCTTCTGCAGATTAGGCAGAAAGAAAAAAAAGAAAGGATAACAAAAGATCAAAGGCCATGGATGTTGCACATTTTTTGTTTGGCATATTTGGTAGGTTTAACACCCTTTCAAGTTTTGCAGGAGTTTCTCTCATTTTTTCTTGTTACCCTGATGGAAGTTTTTCTTGTTCAGTCTTGGCTTCTGAACTTTTGGTTTATCTGTTTCTCATTGTTCTTCTTTCTTGTATAGGGAATGCTTCCGCTCTGTTCCTCTTCCTGGCTCCAGTGTATGCATTACACGACTTTCTCCTACCCTCTCCGTTATCTCTCTCTTAAACTGTTATGGCTTTACTTTTTTTTTTTTGCCATGGATCCTGCTAAACTATTTTTGAGGTAACATGTATATAAACAAAACAACTCTGATGAATCACATTTTGAGATGGCTTTTTGGGTTAAGTTATAAAGCCAAATGATCTTTGATATTAAAACTTGTTACTGTACTTGTTTAATCTATATTGGACTGCTGTTCAGTATTATGAGTTTCATGTTCAAAATACATAGTTTTTGTTGTTAGAGAATCTTTTAAAGATCTATCTTTGACTAGTGATGTAAATAAAATAGTGTATGTAACCCATGTCTTACGAACTTAGTTTTTGGAGCTAAGGCCAACTCAAATTCAAAATCATGAACATGATTTACCAAATTGAGCAATTAAACTATGAAAATAAAAGTAGCAATTTTTTTGTATTGTTTATTGATATGCGAAATAGTGCAAGTTTGAGTGAAATTTGTGACGAACTGGGTTCGTAGGATCACATTCAAGAGGATTATACAGAACAGATCAACAGAGAAGTTCTCGGGCATTCCATATGTCATGACACTGCTCAACTGTCTCCTTTCAGCTTGGTAAGCTTCTCGCATCTTCTTTATTTTTACTGCATGCCTTTATGGTCTCCTCCTCCAAATCTTCTATCAAATCACGTGTACTTTCTTTTTAAATTTTGTGGTGCTCATTTTCTCTACTTCTTTCAATTGTCTTTATTTATGCCTCCCTTTTTCCCTGATGTAAATTTTCAATTCTTATACCGGATAATAATATTTTCGTAAGTTGCTTTTTGATGATTGACAGAAGTTGCTTGTCTATTGGTTTAATCATTAAAGTGCGCGAATGACAGGGACAAACTTTGTTTTTTTGGAGTGCTAAATAATTTGTCGGACTAGAATTCAAACAGTGGTTGAATTTTCGCTTTCAATTGTTCAATAAATCTTTGCGTAGAAAACTATATCCTTATCTTGCTAGCTTCTATATGGTATATTGTTGTGATGCTTATTATTGATTAAAACTACTTCTATTAAAACTTAAAACCAAGATAGCTAGTTCCTAGTAAATTTTTTTGTCTGTTTGTAATTTTAAAAATCCACAGGTATGGTCTACCTTTTGTGTCTCCCCACAATATATTAGTGTCAACAGTGAATGGCACTGGATCTTTGATCGAGATCATATACGTGTTGATCTTCATCGTAATGGCCCCCAAGAAGCAGAAGGCTAAAATTCTTGGTCTCTTCACCTTCGTGCTCTCTGTGTTCTGTGCTGTTGTTTTTGTGTCCCTTTTCGCCCTTCACGGCAATTCAAGAAAGCTCTTCTGTGGCTTTGCTGCTGCAATATTTTCCATAATCATGTATGGCTCTCCACTCTCAATTATGGTAAGCTAATCTTCCATCAAATTCAACGGTACTAGTAGTTGTTCATTCAAAATCAACTAAGTAAATTTTAACAACTTGATCATTTTTTCTTTATTATTACTAAACAAACACTGTCAAGGAAGAATACCACGTAATACTGTAGTGCAAGACTCAGTGTGGGTGTGAGTTAATTGTGGATTTAAAACTATGTGCAGAGACTAGTGATCAAAACCAAGAGCGTGGAGTTCATGCCCTTCTTCTTGTCGCTGTTTGTGTTTCTCTGCGGCACTTCCTGGTTTATCTTCGGTCTGCTAGGTCGTGACCCATTTGTTGCTGTAAGTCACTTTACAATTTTAATTTTTAACTATAGAATGTGGTTTTATATTGATGTATTGGCAGTGAAGAAGAATAAACTAAGGTTCACGTATGGTTTTTCAGGTACCTAATGGTGTTGGTTCTGCTTTGGGGGCAATGCAACTGATTTTATATTTCATATACAGAGACAATAAAGGTGGTGGAGGGAAAAAAGCCCCAACGGAGGAGGAATTCATGGAGATGGGGGATGCAAAACCCCAACAGGGGAAGCAATCCAATGCAAATGGAACTCAAGGATGATACGTCAAGGAACACATCACAAAATAGTCATTCTCAGCTGCATAGTTTTCAATGCAACTGAGAGCAAACAACTCTATGATTTGGTCTTTTCTTATTTTAGTTCTATAAATGGTTGTAATTTACTTCAAGCGAAGGCAACTTGTAGTCGATAATATTGAACGGACACAAGCATGTACGAGAGAGTTTACCTCCTTCCCTGGTCTCAGGGATTTTATGTTAATGGCTTTTTCCTAGAGTATAACCTACAAATAAAAGTGCAGATTTTCATTTTCAACTACAAAATTTTAAGCCAATGTGAAGAAGCTAATACTATGATACATACTTTTTACTCTTTAAAGTTGGCGAGGCTTCCTACGCTAAAGTCAGTTAAAAGTCAGAGCAATATTGCTTCACTAATTACTTCATCTCAAAATTGATTTCAATACTTTGGGACCTAAAAGTGTTTGAGGAATGTCTTAGTCTCTTCCAAAGCTTTTTGGAGTCCCTCTTGTATTTCCTTCAATCATGGATGTTGACTATTCAAGAATAATAGGTAAGAGAAGAGAGAAATTTGATATGCTAAGTTAGTTATTTTAGGTGGGATTCTCTCAACTTGGAATCTTCCTTGAGCTACTAGAGGACTTGTTTATGTTGTATTTTTTCCTGTTAACTTCGGCCTATTGGGCCACTATAAGAAGTTCCGCTTCTAATTTGGCTCTGTTGTTTTAGGATAAACCTGAGTTAGGTCATATGTTTTAGCATGGTTCTCTAGTTGTTTCAACAATGTTCCTTTCTAAGATTTGATATTGATTACTCAAGTTGTATTTTGAAGTTTGAGATTGTTTGTCACTCAATTCCTTTATTATCGTTACCCAATTCCTCTCGATTATGGTTTGAATTGTTTGTCTTCGCCTGTTGTGTTTTGTAGTCCAAAGGTGATACTTTGACACTCATAAAGCAAAATACATTTATTACATAATCCAAAATATTAATATTTTAATTGAATTTCTTTTATTTTTTAACTTAAAATACCAATATATTAATACATTATTACAATAGATGTCAAATGGTGCTGACTTTTTTGAGTGTTATAGTATAGTTTTTCTGTGTAGTCTGTGTTTTATTCTTTGTGCAAAAGCGTATGTGGGGATTGATTTTATGGGCCTATAATAGGTCCATCTTATTAATTTTAGAAGGCTGTTTCTTTCTTCCTGTACCTCTCGTTTTTTCATTCTCCACTCATAAAATTTGATATCTCTATTTTATTTCTCATTTGAATTATAATAAAAGTCCTAAATGATTAATCTCTCACTCCCATTCTTTTCTTTAATATTTTCTGTCTCTTTAAGAAATGGACCTATTCCATTCGCTGATGAACTCTTAAGAAGTATGGGGTGTGGAAAGAAAGGAGAAGAAACACCAAGAACAGCTATCCGGAAGAAAAAATCTAATGGGGAAGTGTCTTCCGTACTTGCACAATCGACAAGGTATTTTTAATATATTTTGTATTGAATAATCTAAGATTTATTTAAAAAAAAATTACATAACAAAATGTATATTCTAAAATAAAATGTACATGTATTTAAAAATCCAAAAATACCTTTTGAATTGTTTGAATACCCTTATACCTCTCAACCAACCTAATAGTTATTCTAAACCCTAATATTTATAATTTGATACTTGACCAATTTAATACTTGTTAAACACTTAAAACTAATTTAATGAAATAAATAGTTAGTTCTAGAAAGAGCTTGACTAAAATTTAAAAGTATACTTTGAAAAGTTTTCCCAAAGGCTTATTAAATACAATAGAGAATTGTTTAGTGATTTCATGTATAAATTTATCTGTCTATGTCGTTAGGAATATAAAAAAAAAAAAAAAAAAAAAAAAATCACAAATCACGTGCTTGTTTAGAGTGTTTTTACATTCCTTCATTTAACAAACTTTTAAGCTTTTAAGCATAACTTTATTTCTATCTACAGAGTCACAAAAGTATCTATTTAGACTGAATGCTTCGGGTTTGCTTGTGTCAAAGATTTTTAATGCTTATTTGTCTTTATGCTAACACTATTGTTGTAGAACAAATTTTCTTTTGGTGAATTACAAAATTTATATAAGCAAACAATGCTTAGAAATAGGATATGAAAATATCATAATGTTCTTTAAAAATCGTGTGATTTTGCCATTGAATGAGATGATTTTCGTGTGTTTAAATGCGTTTTTCATGGTTATCTTAGTTTAATAACATAAATCTCTAGTATTTTTTTTTTTTCTTTTAGACTTGTATGGTCTTGAGAGCTTATGTTTAGCACTTTGTTGAGACTTATCTAATTTTTTTGTCAATTTTTCAGAGCTATAAAAATATATTATAACATTTTTTTAACATTTGAGCACACTTAACATATTTTAAGTAATTTTAGGAACACATAAGACATCAAAAATTAATTTGATACTTGAATGAGTTTTAATTGAAATTATTCATGTACCTTTCACAAAAGTTATTCTCCATTCACAATTCTCATTAGAAATATCTGATTTGTTGAGCTTCTTGAAAGGTTTTCGATCATGTATCATATGACTTGTACAACCACTATCTATATTCAATCTTTTGTAAATTTGTTGATTGCAACACAAGATGTTGTAAGAAGTAGTTCATCTTTTGATTCGTGCTCTACAATCTTGACATTTTCTTGAAAATATTGGGATTTGCATACATTCTCCTGATGTTCCAGTTGGCCGCATTTATGACATTTTACATTTGGCCTCCACCAACACATGTTGGGTTAATAATTATATTTCTTGCAATAGGGATAAGATGGGAAAATATGTGTATTGTTGTATTTGCTCCTTCTGTTGTTCTTGATTATGATACCATTCTTTTTATTATAAAGTAAAATACCTTTAACTGCATGATCTTCTCTTATCTTGTGTTTTCTAAGGAAGCAATAGATGTTTCATATTTCTCTGGCTTTGGCACCGTCACCAGAATTTTCTCAACAAGTCTGGGATCTGGAAACTCTTTTCCCAACAATTTTAGAAATACTTAATAATTTGTTTCAGTATTCCTTAATTGTCTCAAACTCTTTCACCCTTTGCGTCTCAAATTACTTTTAAGTTTAAAACCTTCATGCCTCAAATCTTCGATTTCTTCATATTCTCCTTTCAAATATTTCTAAATTTCTTTAGGTAACTCTAGAATCATGATTTTCGTAAGGATCATTTGTGAAACACTTACAAACAAATATAAAGTTGTCTTTGCCTTCCTCGCTTTTTTTTTTTTCCTTCCTCTTTTTTTTTTTTTTCCTTATACATTTTGATTTGAGCCTCGATAAGATTTTCAGGAAAGGGAATATCATCTTCCTCCCCAATCCACAAATTTAGTCTTTTAGATAAATTGCATTCCTATCGTCCATAAATAATAACTTTCACCATCAAAGAATAATATGTGACAAATTTTTTCCATTATACAAGTAGTAAGAACAATATACTACTGTTGAAAATTTTTAGGAGTTTAAAAATATATAAAAGGTATAAAAGATATATTGTATGAACTTGTTATCTTATTGTAATATATATATATATATATTAAAATTTAATCGAATATTAAATATAAAATATGTCTAACAATGAACACCCAATTTTTTTAGTTGAGACACAGCAATAACGCCTCACTACCAAGTCAAAGGAAGCTTCTCACGGGAAGGAAGCAGGCCTTGTTTCCTCTTGTACAGCAATATCAGTTTTTTCATCTGTGTGAGATCGTGAACAAAAATTACACATGCAAATGAAGTCCAAACAGGGTTTCAGAGTATAAAATATGAGAGACAAGAACCTACTGTAAGACCAAGATGTAACAGTTGGTTATGCTTCATTCCTGCTCCACTTGAACTGCTCACCTGAGTATGTGCTAATTCCAGATGTAACATTGCTTTTGCAAAGACACAAACAAACCAAAAACATATCAGTAAACTCAAATTTTATTAATAATGGTTTGACTGACTTCATTTCTGAGAGATTTCCCTTCATTGTTGTGGATAAACTTCTATGGTCTATAGAACCTACACTGAACTTTATACCGAGTTCTATCTACAGAAGGAATTTATTTGGTTTGTAAAAGCAAATGAAAAATAATTCATTAATAAGTTACAAGATTACGAGTACAACATGCAACAAATTAAAAATGACAGATATCATCAGTACAAGATATCATCCCCACCCACCAAAATACTAGTTAGGAATCAGTACCCGCAGCTTGAATACAGCTAAATCAGTATATAATATATATCCCTTATAGACGTCTATGTTTTACGGAATAGTCCAACTGTGAGTCAAAAGTCTCACATTGAATATATTAGACAAAATTAAATATTATATAAGATGAAAGACCCATAATACAATTTTATTAAGATTTTTTGTTAAATGAGTGTTTGGAATGGTGATATCAATGGATATGGAACCTTTTATGGAGAAGATAATGGTTTGAATGGGAAAAATCTGGGGTCACTACCTTGATGCATAATATACAAAGAAATAGTCCATGTAAAGAGGGAGGATGAGTGGTTTTGGAAGGGAGGAGATAAACAAATGTATAGTGTGAAGTCAACATAATTATGCGAAATGGAGATATAAGGCATGATAATGTTGTGTTTGGTCTTTTTTGGAAAGTTAAAGCCTTGCCTACAACCCAATTCTTTGCATGACCAGTTATTTTTAATAAAGTGGCAACATATGATAATTTACAGAGAAGGGGTGTGCATTTGAGTAACAATACTTGTGTGATGTGTGGAATGTAGAATCCGTTAGTCATTTGTTCTTTGGGTGTAAGGTGGCTGCACATGGTTGGAAGATGTGTCACTTATTGGTGGGACTATCATCTATACATCATAATATAACAGTTTCACACTTCATTCATTTTGAACTCTAAGGTTGAATAAAAATTGAACCAAATTGTGGCCGTGTATGTGGGTAGCCATTATATGGTGCATTTGATGCTGACAAAGTGTTCACTCTACCCCAACTTAAATCATAGTCTTGGATAGTGTATAAAAATCCTAAAGCATTTTTTTCATATTCTGAAATTGGTGTTTGTGTTGAACCATGTGTTTACAATATTTGTGCCTTTAACAGATATTAGACTCTTTTGTTCAAGTTGGTGGTGGACTTCTTTCTTATCCCCTTGTATTAGTATACTGTTATATTATCTGATAGGGTCAGGACGTGAATGTAATATTCTATGTTTACAATGACATGTTTTGTTTTCTATTTATGGTATCTATGTGGTCTTTTTGCGCTTATTGATAAGTATGAAAAATACTTATTATTCTTATTTGATTGGACCTCTTAATTGTATTTATTCATGTGTTTTGTGGAAAGTTTTAGGTTGTTTTTAGGTTTCTTTTAGGTTAGGTATATCTTGTGTTTTATTGGAGATTATTGTATAGGAGAGTGAAGGATTGGAGAAGAAGTGAGGTTGTTCTACCTAGTCACCCAGCAAGCATGTCAGTCGCCCAACGAGAGGACGATTTTCTGAAGTGGTTATAGTTTCGAAAGTTACACGAAACTGTTGTGCTGGAGTGTGGGAACGCGACAGAACCAGGGAAAATACAAGAAACGCCATTATAGGGCAATAAAACTCACATCACTTCATTCTATCCATCAAATTCATCCAACTTTTGTTCTCTACATGCCTAGGAGTGACTAAACTCCTCTTTCATTGGGGTTGGATGTAATGAACTTATCCTCTCTATAATTTTCTTATGCAATGTAATCTCTTTCGTTGTTCATATGTTCTATCTCAATTATAAATGTGCATGATGGAAATCTTTGCTATTTGGTTGTATCTAATTATTGAAAAATGAATTGGAACTTAACCTTGGATAGAACAACCATGAGATTGAGTTCTAGGAATAGACGTAATCTCTAGGTCATTCTATACATCAAATCTTAATGCAAGTCATGTGTTAAAATAGTTAAGGAATTAATGTTTTGGCATATTTGACTTAGAACTTGCTTCTAAGGAATTAGGGGCTAGTATGTTTATGATGAGGATGTTTGAGCAAGATAGAGAAATTGTGTAGGAAATATTGTGTTAGTATGGTTCATGAAATCCAACCTTGGTGAAGTCTTTCCTAAATTCTTCTATAAAGTGTTTATTAATTTTGCATGTTATTCTTAATTTAAACCAATTTTTTATGTTGACATCATTGCTAAAATTAGTAAATAATTACAATTAGACAAACCAACACAAATATCTTGGAAAAACGATATCCATTTTACTACATGTAACGAATTGGTACACTTGTCAAAGAATTAACACTAATTATTCAATATAAGATCCAAACTGGCAAAGTGGTAGATCAATTTTATATCCCAAGACTCCTTTTTTGATTTTGCTATTTTCTTGTAATTTGATTGACAACAACTATGGGAGACAAAGATATATGGTTTAGACTTGATCTTTTGATAACTTTTTTCTTTTTCTTTTTTTCTTTTATCTTTGTTTTTTTATCTCTGTTAGAACAACCATATTACTCATATTAATATATTTGTTTTTTGTTTATAAAAAAAATAATTGATATATATATATATATATATATATATATATATATATATTTGTCTTTTATTATTTTAGTACACTTTTGGTAATATTGTAAAATTAGAAATCAGAAAATACTTATTTTTCACAAATTCGATGTTAAATTTTCAAAATCTAATTATATTTTATTCATAAAATATCTCATATGTTTCGTGATAAGAAAAGTGCTCTCCATAATGATAATAGGTGAAAGTAATGCGATTTTGAACACCACAATTTTGAAGGGGTCGTTCTAAACTTACCAATTTATATTCCTTAGCTGCAATAACTTCAAAATAGAGAAAGATTAAAGACGAAATTTAGTTAAATGATTGTATTTCATTATATTTAATTTATTATTAGGTGATATATATATATATATATATATATATATATATATATATATATATATATATATATATTAAGTCATATATTATTATTATTAAGTTTTTAAAAAAACTCGAAATGAATTTCTTTTTACTCTGTTCAATATTGTACAGATTAAATTTTTATTAATCTATAGTAATTTAATATTTTGATATTATAATTCAATGATCATCATCACAAATTGTACACAGATAAATGATTTGTAGCTTTATAATTTTATAGTTATCATTTATTTTTATTTATAATAAAAGTACATTCAAATAAATTCATTCACTGAATATGTTGTTTCTAGTCAGTGGGTAGAAAATAGCAGGTTGTGTATTTTATTCCCCTTTACATATTTAGGTCTAATGCAATAGTCTTCTAGAATTTATAAATGGCCTACCATGCTCATGCGGATTGGTTCCATGGATAGTAGAACTCTTGTTACAGTGAAGTGAAGTGGTTCAATGAGACAATATAGTTTTCTGTCCCGAAAATGACCACAATATATATATGTATGGGTAGAGAAGATGAAAGAGATTCCTAAAATGTAATGTATCTGTCTTTGCAAAATATAGTGCTTCTGCAGTTTGGTCTGCATTAAAGCAATCTTAACTTGTATGGATTTTGAGAAACTAAAAACAATTCAGATTTTGAAAAGAGAAATGGTGTACTTCAGCTCCTTTAATAGAGTATATCTATCTTCAAGTCCCACATCTGCTGGGATTAAAAGCTAAGGTTTGTGTTGAACTGATACCAACAATCCTTGACATTGAATTAGATCTTAACAGAGATTGGTTCTATCTTTGAATTGAAACAAAACTCTATATTTGGTACCTCAGACATTTAGGAATTACAACATCGTGTCTTAGGATATTATAAACAAATGAAGAAGCTGTTTACAACGTTATTAAAGGATACAACCTACGGTTACATACATATATAGAGAAGGAAAATAATAAGTGTGCAAATAGATACGCTAACATTGAAATTGATATGCAAAGTGCGTTGTTTTTTTTATTCCCCTGATCGCCTCTTCCGGGGAAAAGTTAACTTCTTTAAAAAATAGAATCGTTTTACCTGAATTTAGATTTTCTGAAGTTGTTGTTGCTTGTGTTATATGCTCATAGACTTTGGTATATAGTCCTCCTATGCTTTCCTAAGCTTGTTAGTTCTAAACTCAAAGGTGAAATCCTATATATATAAAAAAAATCACTGATGTATAATAATTTATAAATTTATGAAAAGCTTATAGATTTAATCAACTCAATAAGATTTTTTAATTTAACGATTTTTGAAATAAAGTATAATTTATTAAAAGAACAGCGTAGACACAAGAAGAAATTGGTGTAGTCCAGGAAATGCATCACCGACAGAGGAACAAAACAGCAAAATTCTTGCTGAAAACTATCAGAAGATAAAATTTAATAATTTAATTGGTAAAAAGATTCCCTAGAGTAGTAACTTCGTTAAGACTCAGGGCAGCCAAAAAAGTATTTTTATTTAACAATAAAATAATTTATTTCAAAAATATATCAGAATTTTATTTAAAATTTGTTTTTTTAACTTTTTTAATAAAAAATTATTTATTAAATTTTTATAATTAATTTTACTTAATATTTTTTAAACAAATAATAATGATAATTCGTTTAATTTCAAACCATATGTTTTAAATATAGTTATAATTAATTTAATAAAAATATATTAGTATTAATATTTTTTTTCATCTGTACCTAACAGAATGAAATAAGGAATTACAAGTTCAAAGAATTATATATAACTAACACAAAAGAAGTAAGAAGTGTAAAACGGGATTAAGCAGCAGAGGAAATGTTCTGTATGCTAAAACAGTGTTATGATACAGAATTGAAAACATGAATTGACTCTTGCACTCGTGGGGTCCAAGAATTAAAAATAGGCCTATGTCTTCTTTATTAGTTTGGGATCGGTGCTGCTGCATGAGTCAAAGGAGGTGTACTTACACATAGTTCATGCTAATTGTGTACGTGTCTGGTTGAGGCAGAGTTCAAACCACTTGGCATGTGAAATATTTTTGGACGCCTAATTCTATGTTTAAGGAGGAAATTCAAAATGTAATTGCAAGTGAGTGAGTAAACTTTTGTCTTGTTAGCATGAGAAAATATAAAACTAAAACAATTTGAAATAACTACTTTTATCAATGTACTCAGAACGAACAACAAAAATGATATAGATAGACCAGTACCTGATGATCTTCAATATGTCCTTGGCTTCTAAGTAAATATAAATTTTGATTACAAAGTTATAATTGTGCAACTCTGACTCAAAGCAACTTAGGATAATTCAAAATCATCATGAACTTTGTAAATATATGCATTTCATTCAATAAACAATTTAAGTATGATAAATAAATAAATAAGAAATAAATATCTTACCATTAGAATAACATTTATACTTTTATACTTGATATATGATCCAAGTTAATTATGTCTTTGTTTTTTTAAGATTTTTAAATATTTTTCTTACACCACATTTTTAATTAGTGACTACATTTTCACCTAAAATGAATATTTTTAACTTTTCTTTTACTCTAGAAATAATGACACAAAATGATGCACACATACAATATATGTATCAAATATTGTACTTATCAGATATCTTGATATGTTTATTTTGAAAATAATATGATATGATATATGATATATGTATATTGAAAATTATATAATAATTATTAAAAGCATGATAAATATATGATTGTTATTGTGTGAATCCAAATTAAAATCATAATTAAAACCATAAGTATTAAAGTTGTTAACATAAAAATTACAAATTATTGTTATCATACAAGTACTACTGTTTTATAAATTAGATATGTACTATACCTAGGCGGACTAAGGTAAGTACACGACCAAGACCGCCTAAGTATAGCCCCACAAATAAAATCAGTACACGAGTAACCAGTCAAGCAGGATCACATAGCGGCCCAGGTTGCCTACTATAACAAGTCGATGACTCCAAACTTAGAATATCCCAAACAGGGACCCTAGTATCAACAACCCTAACACAGGACTTGGGCTTATCCCAGACCCATCTAGGCTCTGAATGTTGGCCCAGTATAACTGGGAGGGCCCAACCCATAAAGATGGTAGGCATAATTAATAACTCTATAAATACGCATGGACCCCAACAATTAAGGGGTACGCTTTCATTAATTCTCTAATATGAAATTTGACTTCTGAAGAGCCATTTGCTGACTTAATTGTCGGAGTTTTCTCCGCAGGTAACACCTTAAGGGTCTGGACCGCCTACCTTAGGAGATGACATGTGCAAGTCAAGAAGGAGTCAACTCGAAAGGTCAAGGATTGAGGTAAGAAATTATTTGTGTTTTCTAATATCTCTTATTTGTTTTTCGCAGGAACAAGATACATCATTGATAAGTATTGATAAAATATTCTAAAGTATTATATATGAATACGTGTTAGACACATATATGAGACCAAATTGAATTATCGGTGCAATAATATATAATTAATCATGTGTGAATACAAAATGTGGAAAATAAAGTTAAAGTGGAAAATAAAGTTAAAGTTTAGAATCAATTGGCTTTGAGTCTTATTTATTGTCAATACAAAATATAGAAATGTTGAAAAATTTTCTTCGAATCTTGAAGGACAACCTTGAATAAATAGAAAGCAAAATCACTAACGTTGGTTATTCCAATTTTTTAAACTACTATACTTTTAATTTGGTTATTCCATTGTTTTAAACCGCACTTCTAATTTACTTCTAATTTAGTTATTTCAATATTATAATTCACCTTGGATGCACAAATTGGTAAAGCTTTTAGGATATGATAAGTTAAAGTTTTTCTAACCACAAAGTTTTCATCTAGTATATTTAATTTATAAAGGTAAAGCACGAATACATTAATCTATTCTCGAAGCCAAAATACTCTTTTCACATATATTTTTTTTCATAATTTTCTAAAATAAATTATGATTACCACTTCAAACTCTATTTTAATTATTTATCATTATGTCGTTCCATAGACGAACATTGAAATGGTAGCGACTTCCATTTACCCTTATATTTAGATTTTGATTTGATTTGACAAACTTAGTACTCTTCCCTAATTTGATTTGATTTTTAGCTCTTTCCACATTTTCCTCTTTTCATTTAACTTGCACATTATACATTCACTATGTTCAATGATATATCCTTCTCCCTTCACTTACCTATTATAATAGCCAGAAACCTTACTGCTGGTATATTAGTTCAAACTTTATATTTGGATTATAATAGCCAGAAACCTTACTGCTGGTATATTAAAGATAGGTTAACGAGATTAAGATAAAGGTGATAGACAATATATAATATTTCCCTTTTCACCTGCAATATTCTCATGTATTTACCAGGGCTATTTCAATGTTAAATATCAAATTCTGCAAATATAAGGAAACTTTATCTTTAATCCAAATATAAAGTGTTGTTCAAGATTTTGAATTGAAACCTGCATAAATTCACTTTGCAAGTTTTCGCCTCTTTTAACATTCCAAAAACAAAACATACCACTAGGAACTTTTATTATAAAGAAGTGAAAGAAAGGTACACACATAGACAGAGAGATAATAAGATGGTTTAATGTTTTCAAAAGCTTAAATTTAATATGTTTTCAAAAAGGCTTTTTAATGCGACTTTTATATTAAACAAGTCAGATCTTGATTAGACATGGCTCAAGACTTTTGATAGTTATTCTGACTTATTACATCGCTCATTGGTATGCACAGATTTCACACTATTTAAGACGAGCCTAATTTGAAACATCACTTCCTTACAAACATCTTTTATTTGGATGTACTAATTTCCTATCTATTTTTAAAAATGTTTTAATTAAGTTTTCATTTTGAAAAAATATTTCAGTTAATTTTTTTTTTAGAAAAAAAAATTATAAACATAATGTATTGATATATAAAATAACTCTTATAACATTAAGTATTATATTTATATTAAAAATTTAATAATAAAAGTCATCTATCAATAAAATTAATGACATTAATAATATTTTTATCAAAAAAATTCAATTAAAATATTTTTTCAAAAATTAAATTTAATGACACCATTTTAAAATTAATATCAAACTGATACATTAAAAAAAATAGATACCATCTAACTAATTAAATAAAAAAATAAATCTAGAAGTTGAAATATAAAATATATTTTAACAAAAATATCACATTTACCAAATTGGTTTTCCGACCACCATTTTCCTTTCTATATGTGACACATAGACGACAGATCATCAAAAAGTTTAGAATAAGTGTTTCTGATATAAAACAACTCAGCTCAGTTGGTCTTAACCTCTTAACTTTATAAATCATTTGCTCCTAACTATCCATTAAAAAGAAGTGAAATTAGTTTAAATTTGTGAGAAATCCAATGTATCTTGGAATCAAATCCCCCAACATCCCTTTCTAATTGCATTTATCTGACATGAAACACAGTAAATGGAGAGTATTTGTTACTATTTCAATTATCATAATACTGGTTTTAGAAATTTCTTAAGAGACCACTGATACATTTGAAAGGAAATTGAAATTAGATGGGCAAAGTCCTGAATCGAAACAAGAGTAGCCTTTATTTAATGGTAATTTACAGTTATTAACATGCTAATGCATGTCCATAACACTAATTATTACAAATGGTGCTACTCATCTTTTCCTCTTTCTTATCTGCACCTCATTGACCTTCTGCCTTGCGCTTCCTTGGGTTCACCTTTGTAGCTTCAGCAGGCTTCTTCACTTCCTGCAAAAATGGATCAGAAAAACATGTCAAAGTTCTTACTAAAGGGGAAAAAGCCAAAATTCTTAATTAGATTCTGTGGTGACTCTTAACAAAAAAAAAGAAAAAATCCTCAGAAGAGCACTTACAGCAACAACAACAACATTAGGAGTCTTTTCCTCTTTACCAACCTAAATATGTAAACAAAATTATAAAAATGAGTCATAAAAATATAGATAGGACTACTACACAGATAGATAGACCAAAGTGAAAACTTACTTTGACAGCAGAAAAAATAAATTTTGGTTTTTCGTTCTCAGTAGCATCCTGTACATATGAATTCATGAAGTGAGTACAGAGAAGAGTGTATATATAACTGGAATCAGATATAAACATGAATTACTCAAATGCATGCAATTACATAGAATTTCAGAAGCCAAAAGAAAAATTTAAAACTAAAAAATTCAGATAATTAACATATACATCTACCCTTTTGAGATGTCTCTCTTCGATATCTGGAGTTTCAGGCACAGTAGGAAGAGGTTGCTTCTGAAAAGGAGGAGGGGGCTGGTTGCATGCCATAGTAGTGGACTTTGCAAGAGGTGTGTTGGGAGTGAAATACGTGTATGCTTCCTATTTATAATAAATGTGTAAGAGAATCATAAATAGGGGTGATAAGAAGCTTTGAGTAGTGTACAATAAAAGGTTTTCTTACCAAAAAAAAAAATTAATTACAAGAATAATCGTCAACGTCATCTGGGTCCATTCCTTAAAAGAAATGTTAGGTGATTATGATGCATAGGATCCAAATTACCTATATGGGACAACTAATTTAATATTTTTTTATAAATTTTTCAAATATACATAAATATTAGGTAAAAAAATGGCTGGAATTATTGTCAGGCAGGCGGTGGTCTTGGATTATTTGAGTATTTCTTCTAAATTTTGCTGAATATATCTATAAAGAAAGAATAAAAAAAAGTTAAAAACTTATGAAATTGTAGATTCAAATTTGTTACTGTTGCTAGAGACAGAAGAAGCCCTAACACGTGTTACATTGTCATTAATGTTTTTAAATAAATTAAAATAGTCTAACTTCTTTTTTCTCTTTCCTCTTTATTTCTGTATTATTTTTAAATTCTCTTGCCTCAATTGAAATACATATCCTTGGTATTCATAGCATCTTGTTTTATTCATTTTTTCATCAGTGTTAAAGGGTTTATATTTTGAATACTTTGTTTCTTCTACCAACGCCTTTCTCATCCTTAACGAGGGAAGCTTCCTATGATTTCAGATCAGACAACATATACAAACCATTTTTTGCTGTTAAATTTTTTTCTTCCTTTCCTGTATTTGCTTCTTTTACAGTATAAGATAGATTTCATTATTGTTACTTTCAAATACGTTTTGATGACAGAACTTTGAAGTGTATATATATATAACGTTTATGTAAATAAGCTGATGAATTCGTGCAAATCAGAGCAGAGTTAAACTTATTACTAAACATGTTTAATAAGTCAGTAAACAACTGTAGAAATAGAAATAAATAAACTTTTTATAAGCTAATTGTACTTTTAGGAGAAATAACCAAGAAAAAGATTTTATAAATCAACTTATCTTTTATATTTTATTATTAGATTATATTCAGAGATAAATGCATATACAACTTTTCACCCACTATATTTAAGAAACTTTTATGTGCAGTAGCTAACCAGATGTAAGATGTTTAATACAACATTATGTTACACAAATTGTCATTTGATAAAAAAAAATGGTATACATCAAGTTTCTGACAATAATGCCTTCTATATAGTCAATTAAAATAACTTATGGACATATATATAACTAGTATAGGAACTTGATAACTTAGTATGAGTAGGTCAAGGATTAATTTACATATGATAAACATTTTTGATGATGAAGAAAGTCATTGTTACACACTTTTTGGATAAGGAAAGATTTTATAAATAAATTAATTGTCTTTGGTTTAAGCATAATGTGTACCTAAAGTAAAGATCACTGAATAGATTTAAAAAGACACAGAAAGAGCATCAAGCTGCAGGTGCTGTAGAAGACAAATATAAAAAAAAATAAAAATTAACTTGAATGGCCACAAAAACAACAAATCATCAAATGTATGCATATAAGTCTAAGAGCTGAACTTTGAAAAAGCATCATCCATCTCATGTACTGTTCAGCAATTTCATGTCTTCAAAAATGTTCACTTAGCCAATAAAGATATTTTATTAGTTTGGTTGTGATAACAAGAAATAGTATGCCAGTTCAAAATCCACACATAACTCTACAGTGAAAGAATACGTGTCAGACACCTTTTCTTCTTCTTTTTCCCTTAATCTTAACCTAGTCTGTTTTTTATGTGTTGAGTATGTTTGAACACAAAACTAGTAAAGGGTTTTGAAAATTTTTGAAAGTTTTTTTTTATTAAGAAATCTAGATTGAAAGTTAAGAAACACCAACAAAATCAATTTTATAAGTTGTATCTGAATGCTCCACTGTTACACTAAGAGTGTTTTCAAGAATGACATTTTGTTATATTTGTCAATAATTGTTTTATTAATATTTTTTTATCGTTAATTGTTTTATTAATATTTTTTATTGTCATTGCGTGTACATTGATTAACCGGTGGGAGAAATTGTTTCAGTTTAAACAGTGGTATCTGACCCAGAACTTGTTATGAAGCCTGTCTCAAGAAAGAAAGGATGTTGCGTAATAACAAAAGGTGAGAAAATAAATTATGTTAAAGTTTTACATAGGCAGACATATCAAATTAATATCCACATAAATTCTCATCTCTAAGAGGTGGTTTGTGATTTTAGTGAGATTGAGAATGATAAGATACATATTTATTTGTATAAATATGAAAAGATGGTTTCATACTAGTTATAAGACTAGGAGGTGTACTAAACTATTAGAGAACATTGAGTAGTACTGTATCAAGCATTGTTCTGCAGATTGTTCTGATAATTCTCAAGATCACAGAGATCTCTTGAGTTTGCTTTTTTCCATACCATGTTCCTCTTTTTCTTCCACCCCCAAACTAATTCCAGTGGCAACTTCTGCCAGAAGATGAACTCCAATGTTGTCATCACAATCTGTTTCAAAGTCCTTCACATTTGAACATCCAGAACTACTGGCATCATCTTCCTGAAATCACTGCTTTAGCTTAAACTTTTCCAATCAAGAACAAAGTATGTTATATTTGGTTGTGAAACACTTACCAATGGATTTTGTTCAGGAGTTTGCTTGTTAATATAAACACAGGCAGCAGCAGCCTGTGAATTACCAAGAACAAGAAAAAAAAGTACCAATTTAAGTATCATAATTAATGAAAGAAAGAAATTCAAGAAACTTTATCATAATTCATACCCTTACCCTTAACACTTTCAGATTTTCTTGCCAAGGTTTGGTCTGCAATAAATATGGCCTTTTAGACCTTGGTCGTCGTCTGCTCAACACATTAATGAATTTCTCTTTTCAGTAAATGCTTATACTTGGTATCTTAGAGTTTCAGTAAGAAAAATATTGAAAACATTTTATGAAATTACTTCTAGTTAGTGAATCTAAAGATGAGTTAAATCAGTCTTTCAAATGTTCCCAAATTTATAAAATTCATCTTATGCTTCATTAGCAGTATTTATTCATCGATTCAGGGATTAGGATTTTCCTAACAAGCAGTATATTTTCCTAATCGAAAACCAAAACTCAATTCACAAAGTGGTTTCGTAATTTACTCAGCAATCTGCTAAATAAATACATGTTCATACTCCATTAGACCGATGTAAATACTGCTACTCACATTGGCTTTCTCTTATTGACTCCAGCATCAGTACCACGTGCTTTCTCTGAACTCTCAATTTTTACCTCAGAAGGTTTTTCTTCCTGCAACAACCAAGAAACAATTACACGCTGAAATTCCTTACCCAAAAGGGGAAAAACCAAACAATTATCATATCTCTCTGTTGATTAATTAAATTCTGCTATGACTCTTACGGACACGAAGATCTGTTATTTAGCATTCTCATCGCCATAATTCATCTCTGTAGCAAGCTAAATAGTAAAATAAATATCTCCAGATGAATCGCGAAAAAATAGATACACATGACAAATATATTACTGTTCAAAATTAACCGGTGTCAGTAACATTCTCTGTGGATTAAGTTGAAATGAGTCAAAGAAACAGTCTTATACTGAATTAGAAGCATGAAATTACAGAAAATTAGGATGCAAGCAGCAATGATTTTTTGGAAATGAAAAATTGGATCCATTAGCTTATGCATTTACCCTTGTGCGACGGTTTTCTTCTCTATGGAGGCGTTGGAGGAGAGAACTGTTCCTTCCAAGAGGAGAAGGAGGCAGGCGTCTGTTGCATGCCATGGTAATGGAGTACAAAAGCTACTTACTGTGCTGTCTGTCTGTGTTGGAGAAAGAAATGTGTATTTTTCTGTAAATTAAGAAATGCCAACACGAACCATAGATATAGTTATAAAAAGTTTGAATTTAATCATAAATAAAATAAATAATGAAAATAATAAGTAATAGATAAGATTAGGAAATAAATAACATTTGAAAAATTATATGTATTAATATTATTAGTGATATAATTAATGTAATCTCAGTTACATTGTTATTAAAATTCATAGTTTTAAGTGAAAAAGGAAATTGATTAAATATATTTTTATTCTGAACTTTGACACGAGATTGGAATCCGTTCATCTTCAAAATTTTGATACCTTATAGTCATTGTAATCCAATTGCGTTAGATTGTTTTGATGAGTCAAATGTGCTTCATTTTAACGTTTGAATTATTTACAATTATTTATTATCACTCTAATGTTAGTTGAAAAACACGGTTGACATATAAAAAAATAAAAAATTTAACATAATTAGATTAAAAAAATTATATCAATTCATTTTTAGAGTTTGAAAACTAAGATGTATTAAAGTTTCAGATAAAAATAAATTTTAATTTGACAAGGAACTAAAAAAAAAATACTTAACCCAATTTCTCCTTTATATTTATTCATTTTAATATCTCTTTTCTCTTGTCTAACCATATATTAGATATTGAGATCCTCTTGTTTTGTAGTTCATATCTAGTGCCTTTATTCTGATTTTCAATCTTTATAAATTAATTGGTGTTAAGGTCATTACTAGTCAAACTTTGATTATTCTATCAACATTGTTTATCCCTCAAACATACAAATCTTCCTTTCCCTTCCTTATTCAGAAACTATTGACAATTTCAGCTCAAACCAGGTATAATCACTCATCATTGTTATTATAAAATATACATACAAGATGAGCATATAAAGTAGTATCAATGTAAACTAATATAGAGTTAAATCCCTTAACCATCTAATAAGGAATAATTTTGTGGACTCTTAGCGAATAATTAACAAAAATTAAGGTTCTCTATTGATTAATAATAATAATAATAATAATAATAATAATAATATAATAGTCATTTGATTAAAAAGATATGCATTGTTCTTACCCTGTCTTTTATACATTGTCAACTAAATATCTTGTAACATTGTAACAGTGGATGACAATTTACTTATACTAAACATTTCATTTGTAATTGATCAAGGAAAAAAAAAAGTTAAAGCGTCATACACAAAGTTTAGTGGTACATAGCATATTTTGAAAATATTATTTATTTATTTATTTTTCCTGTTCATCTTCTGTAACTATGTTTTTAGCGTTGTCTTTTGTAGATCTGTTTGCACCAATAATATTTTAAGACAAAATAAAGTTTTTGTTGCATGTCTCATTGTTTACTTTATTATGATTTTTTTTTCTTATTGGTAATATATTTATTACTATTTTACTTTAATTCTATATATTCTTACATGTTAACAAACCTAAAACAATGTATTATTCATAAAATAATTGTTTCTCATTCCAAATGAATTTAATTAGTGGTGGAATTCACCCCAGAAAGCAATATATTTGTATATATAGAGTATAAGCTTAAGGATAACATAGATTGATTGAGACTCAGGAATCTACCTTAGTAGAACTTTCCAACAAGTCAAACTAGAATTAAAATGTTACAGTGTGTAATCAAAATCTTGAAAGTTCACCTAACCACAAATATAGAAAATCGAATATACTATTACATTTTAAAGGTCGAAACAATCTTAATCAATAACTTTACAAGGATAAGTCTAATTAAGGAAAAAATGTGCAAAAACAAGAGGTTTCTCAGGCTTAATTTTTCTGATGCAAAGGTATTTTAGCTTGAACAGAAGTACCTTTCTTCAGCTTGACCATAGGATTCACTTAAGGAAAAAACTTACAGAAATATAAAACATTTGACTACATGAAGAAGAGGTGTTCTATTTTTTTGTTTCATTGTAGTGTGGGTGGCATTTTGGAAAATATTTTGGAAGAAGAATGAAGCTTAGATGAACTAGAAAGAAGATTAAGAGGTCACTATGAGTGGTAGACCTTTATTGTACATACTTTTTATTCAGTGTTATTGATTTGATTTTGTTCTTATACACTTAAATGAATTTATTAACCATTTTATTTAACTTCGATTGAAGTAAGTTCGAAAAAAAATTTTAAAAGAAGGAGATTGAATTAGATCATATAATGTTTGTACGTTAGAGATAAATTTAAATGTATTAGTTGAATCAATTTTTGAATTTAAAGTAAAAATTTTATATTGATGATCTCAAGATTGAGATGTTATAATTAAATCTTTAGATTTTATAATCTAAATTTAGAAGGATGTTAAACTTTCAATTTAGTAACTAAATAAATATATATTTATCACAAAAAAGTAGTAAAAAAATGTGAAATTTAATCTCAATATCTTTTATAATTGTTATTTCATTTATATCAGTATTTACTTTGAAACTAAAATAGATTTTGTAACTTTAATTAAGTAGATCATGTTAACTTTATTATTTTTTTAAATATTGATTGTAAATTTAAAATAGATTATAACTATTGTGAACTTTGCATAAATTTATGTAAATATAACACTTGTTAAAAGTTTTACGTCAAATCATCAGTACATCTATTTGGGAAAAGAAAATTAATCTTAATAGATAATAACTTGCATTTAGTTTGAGTTTGAAGAAAAAAGAAAGCACATTCTACTCCTGCTCCTAACATGATAGTAACATTTTTTTAATTTGTGATAATAGTCAAACTTTTCATGTCATTTTTAGTCTCTGAGGTTACACACAACTTACAAAATATGGTCATAAATTTTTCTTTCTCTAATTATAATATCTCAAAATTATCATTATTGATCTAAATGAAGTGATCTCTATCCTTCTCAAGTCTGAAGATTCATCGGAGATATCATATTTTTATATGTTGGGAATGATTAAGGAAAACAATATGAAAAGATTTTCTCTTCCACAAGATTTAATATAACATTGTGTTATATTTATAATGTTATTATTCATTTCAAAAATATATTTTATTTTAAATTTATATTTTTTTTATAGAAATGTTACCAATTTGATTAATTTTGCCAATTAAAAATGCTGATCAGATAAGTTAAGTTTAAATACTTAAACTAAATTAAAATGTAGTGGAATAAAGATAATAAATATATTTAAAAAAATTATTTGTATATTAGTTAATTATAGAATGATAAAATATTTACAATATTTTATAGTTGTATATATCATGTACATGTATGTGCATAGCTGTACATATTAATTGAAGAACTCGAATGAGATGAAATAATAATATAACTGTGGAAGGATATAATAGAGTCTAAGTATGAGTTATGGAGAGATCTTAATAATCTAAGATGTGATAAAGGTGAATCTTGGTGGTGGAGAGATATAAGGAACACTTGTGAACCCTTACACGAAAAATTAGTTTGATATGAATGTGAAATTAAAGATTGGATAGGATTCTAAGAGGATAAATGACTTGAGGAGGAAATGATACTCATAAACTCATACCCTAAACTATACAACAATTCTAATACGAAGCAAGCAACTTTGGAGGAGGTAGAACATTGGAATGAAAACAAATGGGAATGGAATATGAGTTGGAGGAGACAATAGTTTGAATGGAAAAAGACACATGTAATAGAACTAAAGAGAAAACTATTTACAATATCACTAACTATGGAAAGGGATGATATTTGGATATGGGATGGTGAAGATGATGACTCTTACACGGTTCAAGATGCGTACAAGAAGTTGTATGATAAAAGTAGAGGGGGGAAGAAACCACAATTTTTACAAAATTATGGATAGTGAAGGTACTACCATCAGTCCAATGTTTAGCATTGAGGGTTATGCTAAATAAAATACCTACTAAGGAACAATTAAAATGCATGGGTTGTAGGTTGAAAAATGATATGTGTTATGTGTGGGGAGAGTGAGGAAACAACTAGCCATTTGTTTTTTGGATGCAGGATAGTGACTAAAGTGATGTGTGATTTTTGGATACGAGTTAGTAATGTATACCATAACCAGGTAAGAATAAATTTTAATCACTTTTGCTTAATGGAACTAAATAAAAACGAAAACAACATTTGGAAGGGGATATGAATAGCTATCATATGGAGCATATAGAATCAAAGAAATAACATTATGTTTCGAAAAGCAAAGGTAGATGAAGAAGAAATCATATATGGCCTAAATGAGGATATGGTCTTGGATAAGGAGTAAATATAAAACATCATCTTTCTCATACTATGATTGGTATTTATGTCCTCTGCATTGCATTAAAACATTGTTATGAGATGCCTACACAATTTACTTTGCACAAACTATAAGTAGGCACTTGGATAGTAGGACAATAAACTGGAGAATTACAAAAAGGGCATAATTAACCAGGACTAACAGATCTCAAACGATTTAGTGTAGAGGATTGTTTTTGCAAGAAAATGAACAGAGAAGGAAGGTTTACTCCATGGATATAACACAAGATAATGGACATTGAGTAAGCACATTATGTAGGAAGATAACTTGTGTAATTAATCTGATATGAAGAATTATGAATATCATTGTCATTATTGAAATAAATAGAAAAGGATTTTTTGAATTGCAAATATAAAATATTATCTTAAATCATGGAAACAATCTATTTGAAAAACATTATACATAATTTTATTTATGGGTCGAAACACTCCAAGTGATATATATATATATATATATATATATATATATATATATATATATATATATATATATATATATATATGAATGATCAAACAATCATTATTAAACTCAAATAAGAGATACATTTATTTATTTTATTGCGAAGAACAAAATATGACTATATTGATGAAAATGTGTACTACTCCTTTTATTATAAATCTAATTATATATAACATTGAAATTAACATATTATTAATTTGGCTTAATTCATCTTTTGGTTCTCTAATTATTATGTGTGGTTCATTTTAGTCCCCTAATTTTGTTGAGATTCAATTTGTCAAGGAGGTTCAATTTAGTCGTTAACAAATTTAACGGCAGCCTGTTTTAATGAGATACTGTGACATTTGTGCATTAGGTGGCAGTGTGTTAAGATTGAGTGATGTGGACTTCAGTTAAAAAAATAACTTTTTCAAAGGGGGTAAATGCAGTTAGGGTTAGGGTTTGAAGAAAAGCCAATTGAAGAATAAATTAGGGAATTTGGTGGAGAAGCATGAGAGGAAAAGCCACCACCATGATTGGATAAGTTAGGATCTTGCATTCCCCGCGAATTACTGGACCAAGAAGAAGAAGAAAAGTGTCCCCTCGACATCATTCACAATCAACATACACCAAATGTGGAAGAACTCCCGCACAAACAAGATGAACTGTGAAATTAGGGCAAATGACCAATTCTCCCTTCATATACTTTGTTGTCACCTCATCACAGTACATTGATGCCCAACTATTAAAAAATCTGCCACGCTTCTGTTTCAAAGTGGCACATGTGTACTATTCTGACGCCGTTTAACCAAAACTAACAAAAGACATCAAATTAAACTGTTTGAACAAAAATGAACCATACATAATAATTAAAGGACCAAAAGATGAATTAAGCCTATTAATTTTATTATTATATAAATTAACTTATAGAATAAATTTCTCTATAAATTTAAATTAATTTATTCACAAATTAACATATTATATATATATATATTTATACTTTACTGATAAAAAATAATATATTTTTTATAACAAAACATTTAACATATCATTTTTTTTTTCTTTATTTCTTCTCTTTTTCTTTAAAATGATAACAAAAACAATATTTAAATCAGTATATTTATTTATGAGACAAAACGTAACTGCAATATAATAAATGTTGTTTAATCAAAACAGCATAAATAACTTTCAATGATCTAACCACAAAGAAATATTAAAAAGGAAAGAAACAATTTGAGACAGAGAAAATTTGTATATTAGTTAATTATAGAATGATAGAATATTTATGATATTTTATAATTGTATATATATTATGTACATATATGTGCATAACTGTATATTAATTGAAGAACTCGAACAGAAATTACAAGATAAAATAATAATACAGTTTTTTTTTTATAACAAAACATGTAAGATAATTTTTTTCTTTCTTTCCCCTCTCTTCCTTTGAAATGATAAAAATATTTAAATTATTAGATTTATTTATGAAACAAAACATAATTGTAATATAATAAATGCTGTTTAATAAAAAGAAGTCATATCTAAACACAAAGAAATATTAAGAAGAAAAAGAAACAATTTGAAAAATAAAAAATTTAAAATAGATTAAATTAACTTTAAATTTAATTTATCCTTTCAAAATATTTGTTTGAAATATGAGGTTTATACATAACAGAGATTACAGACAATTTACAAAATATGGTCATAAAATTTCCTTCTCCAATAATATCTCAAAATTATCATTATTCAACTAAATGAAGTGATCTCTATCCTTCTCAAGCATGAAGGTTTACTAGAGATATCATATTTTTATATGTTGATGAATGATTGCAGTATGAAAAGGTTTTCTCTTCCACAAGATTTAATATAACATTATGTTATATTTATAATGTTATTATTCATTTCAAAAATATAGTTTACTTTAAATTTATATACTTTTTTAATAGAAATGTTAGAAAGTTGATTTAATTTTGCCAATTCAGTTATAGAATATTTATAAAGTGTGTATATCAGTTATAGAATATAATAATAAATATATTTTAACAAATTATTTGTAGCTTTTAAAGTGTGTATATCAGTTATAGAATATTTATAAATATTTTATAATTGTATATTATGTACATATATATATATATATA
>Ga0214544_1003270_pt1 | contig 33694 bp, 12 predicted proteins | sample CNSS3metaG_FD_160074 | JGI IMG/M metagenome (GOLD analysis project Ga0214544, IMG submission 160074) | Root nodule microbial communities from cowpea collected in UCLA plant growth center, Los Angeles, California, USA - CNSS3 | ecosystem: Host-associated > Plants > Roots > Nodule | place: USA...
TATATATATATATATATATATATATATATATATTAGTTATAGTTATATACATAAGAAAAAATTATAGAACTTACATTAAAATGCTTTTATTATTATCTACAACTATATAATAAAGAGAATTTTTTTTTCTATATTTCATAATTCTAATTTTATCCTTTATAATATAATTATACGTTAAAATTTTTAAAAATTTAACCGTTATTTTTACATATCTTTTATAAAATTATCTATCTTTTTTTTTTTATTCATCACTAATTATTTTTTTTTATCTTTTTCTCATTCATTTCACATTGTTTTTAATAAATATAAATTTATTTTATATATTAATCTAATAACATTAGAATAACCTGTCAAAATGGATAATCAGGCCTGACCCGGTCCTATCCGGCTCGACTCATCACGGGTTGATGATTTAGTGAGCCAACTCAACCCGGCTCACGTTTTAGCGAGCCAAAAAAATTCGAACCTGGTCCGGCCCACCACGGGTTAACGGATTAAACGGATTGGCTCACGGGTTCACTTAATTAAAAAATAAATAAATTTTTTTATTTTTTTTCAGTCAAAACTAAATTGTAATTCTAATGAAAATCTAAATAAACTTTAATACAATCCAAATACAAACCAAAATAAGAAAAAAATACAAATTATTTATATGTTGGATAAAAAAATAACCTAACATGACCCAACTGTAAAGTCCAACTGAATAAAAAAATATAAAAATATTTATGTGACTCTTTTATCTGCAGGTTGGCTCACCAACCCGGCTCACCACGAGTTTAACCCGGGTGAGCCGGGTTTTAGATGAGCCGGGTCAAAAATAATCCCGTATTGAAATTTGTAAAAAAATTTCAACCTAATCCGGTCCAAACCCGTGGTGAGCCCGGCTCACAGATTCCAACCTATTTTGACAATTCTAAATATCATCATTATTAATATAATATTATATATATATATATATATATATATATATATATATATAATATCATAAAAATGTATATATGCTAGTTATTATAAAAAGAATCTAAAAACCTAACCCACCATGTTTTGGAACCTAAAATCTCTAATTTGAACATGTTCGAAATATAACTTAAAAGTCCCATCCTCTTTTTTTCTCAGTATTGAGTGTTGCATTTGGACACCGAGTTGTTTCGATACCCGTATTTAATGATGTCTCGTGTCTGTGGAGCATCTTTTTTTTTTTCTAGTTTAAAATGTATTTTTCTGGGCATTTTTATATCTTACACATAACTGTACAAATACAAAAAGACTAAAGGAATATAACCTCAAATTTCCGAGTATATATCAATGAAGTTCCTTTTTCACTTCTTCTCTTGTGTTTTTCTTGTTATGTTTTTCTGTAACGACATTTCGAAAGTTGGGAGTCGGTGGATTTTGGTGGATCTTATCAATATGTGTTTCTAATACAATGTTGTACTTTTGCATTCCACGTTCATGGTTTCGTGATCGTAATATTTTTTTAAGAATTAATCCTCCATGTTAGCCTGACACATTTGTCTCACATTTCAAAAGAAATTAACTTAATTGATTAAAAAAATTATATCTATTCATTTTTTAAATTAGAAAATCAAACTATATCAAAAATTGAAATTTGGACAAATTTTGTTTCATTTCAAAATTTAAGAACTAAACATGTATTTAATTCATTATTTTTCTTTACTCCTTTAAATCCATTTAAGGAATTGATATTTTTAGGTGAGAATTAATAATCAATAATTCACAAAATTATTATCTAAATAAATTGGTTGAATTAATAAACAAAAAAATAATTAAATTTCATTATAGTCCATACACTATAAGAAAATAATTAAATAATACATAATTCTACAGACAAAAAATATTGATGAATATATTAATCAACTTAGATACTAATTTATAAATTAAAAATTAAAATAGTATATTATGAATAAAAAATTATAATTGATTTATAAATTTGTGTATAAATTTGTGTTTAACATTAATTATCAAGATTTTAACTACTTACTAAATTAGCTTCTGAGTAAATTTAAAGACTAATTTAAACACTAATAACTTGAGTAAATATAAGTGAATATGTGAAGCTTGAAAATAATTTTTAAGTATTGGAGAATAATTTTGAGAGAGTAGAAAAGAAAAAAAATGAACAGAAAGTAACCGGAGAGTATTTTATTTGAACTCAGGAAGAGTAAAAAACAAAGAAAAGAAAAGGTTTGGTAAAAGATTTGATTAATATAATAATTTTTTTGAAAAATTATGAAATAACATATTTATAAAGTGGTTAAATTACCCTTATTATTATAAACTAATTTAAACTAAATATTCTAATTTCAATTTTACTATAATTATTTTTTGTTTATTATATAGATTTATTTTACTATTATATTTATTTTACTATTATATACATTTATTATTGTTATGGAAATTTATTGTATTATTATTATTATTTATTATTTTATTAAATATTATTGTAGAAATTTATTTTATCATTATAATATATAATAATTAATTATGTTATTTGACATAATAATCGGTTATATACATCATATAATTGATTACGTTATAACATATTTGATTATTAACTATGTTTACTCTACAAACGTAAACGCAAACATAATCGATTATATTAACATAATTGATTATCATGTTATGTTTTAAGTTAAATTTGTAAAATGTTATCTTCAAGTTGGTTCTCTTCAAATATCTGTTCACAAGAGAAGGGTGGCTTGAATATACTTATATGTCATGTTTTCATCATTACATTTCTGTTTAAATTAGTGAAAACAAACTACCTTCACTCACATTTGTTGCGTCCATTAAATCTATATTAATTGTTTTTACTTTTGTTGTTTTTCAAATTAAGATGATACATATGACTGAAAATAAATCTAAAAATTATTTGAGTAATATTGTTTTTAACTTTTTGGTGTTTTAAATTTTTAATATTCAAATTAGAAAAGGTAAGATTGTTTCATTTACAAATGTAATATAATAAGTTTCATTTATCAATTGGCTTAAAGTGAATATTAGACCGTGTAACATCCATATATTATATTATCAATAAACAATATATTACTTTATTTATAAACATTTTAATATGTATCTATTGCAAAAAGAAATAATATACATATTATTATAAATAAAAATATATATATTATAATAAAAAATAAATATATAAATATTATATATATATATATATATATATATATATATATATATATATATATATAACGTATGAAAAATAAAGAACGATAAATTTTCTGACATAGATAATCCTTTAGTTATATAAATGGATCTCTGTAACAAATAGATAAGAATAAGTTTAGGTTGAATGAATTTAAGAAAAGATAACAGTGAATACATGGGGAGAAATTAATCTATTATTAAGAAAGAAAAAAAAGTGGGATAAAGAAACATTTATTAACCTCATTTATAAAGCATATACATTTTTACCGTGGAAGCAAAAGAGAAAAAACAAATCTTCTAAGGAGAAATTTCAATCAAACCAGAATGCCAAACTAAAGGAATTTAGGTTCAAATTGAATAACAAGTAATGATTGCAAGAAAGCTTATAAATAGGAGTAGAATGAAGGGAGAAAGGAAAGAAGAGATTAACAATGAAGGAAAAAGAAGATAAGAAAACAAAAACGTTAACGAAGTCATTCACATAGTAGCTACAAATTTTTAGGATATGTCTTCCGTAATAATTAAGGAAAGGGAAGGAAATGAGACATTTATCACCTTATTCTCTTACTTTTATTATTTTTTTATCTATTCATTATTATTTTTATTTGTATATTTACCTTAAGTGAGGTCTGCCTAGCCTCATTTTAATTTATATTTAGTTCCCATTGTTACTTATTTATTTATATTCATTTCCAGATATGCATTGATCCTATTTATTTAATTTATATTTACTCTCATTTATTTATTTATATTTATCTCCAGTCACGTATTAATCCTCTTTATTTATTTATTTTCTTTTTAGTTATGCACTGATCTTATTCAATTATTTATACAATTATATGATTTAGTATCCAAATAAAACTTGTGATAAATAAAGATTTGACTTTTTATAGTTGGAGGTATAACCTTGGTGATTTAAATGAGTAGTTAGTACTCAAGATGAGATGTTCTTAAGTTACTTGGTTGGCCATGATGAGACTCAATTATTTTGAGTAGTTACTACAAAAGTAATCAAAATCTGTATAAAATAAAATAAAGATCCAAATTTTATGGATTTGAAAGAGTTTTCATTTTTTATTTATTTATTTTATTATAAGGTATGTTATATTTTCCTATGATACTTGTCTCACTTTCCTAATTTTTTGGTTGTGTATTAAAAAAAATGTATTATAATTTCATCATAAATGCATGCTCTTAACATGTCTGACTCATTCCTTGTTGATATAGTAGCAGTATTTTCGGGAAACACTACTCCTACTTATTCTCATTCCACCTTTATAATTCCCTAATTGTTGTTCTCTTCTTATTTGCATTTAAATACATTCTAAGAAATCTATACCTAATTGCTCATTCTCCTACCCAGCTATCTTCCAAAAACATGATTATTTTTCTTGATTCTAAATTCAATTCAACATTTTTCGCACACCAGTTTTTGCCTTGATCGTTTTAAATCTCTCCACCACTAAGACTCGTGTTTGTCTTCTTTTCTATCCTTCAAATTTCTCCATGTCCCACAACAAAATTTTAGGGTTTCCTTCCAACATCCACCTTCTATTCACAAGTGTCACTTCTATTTGGCCTTTATCTAATTCCTTTGGAGCTTACTAATTTCATAAGATATATGCTTGATCTTCAAATTTAAAAATATGTGAGATAAAAAAACAAAAATAAATAAATATATATATATATATATATTCTTTCAATATGTTATTTGTAATTCTGTCTCCTGTCAACCTGGACATAACTTGAGTTCAAATGAAACATTAATATAATGAACAAAACCTCACTTATCGGAGAAAATTTGATTAAGATACAAAACTTAGATTTTAAACATTGATGTATCTCTTGGGGCTTGAGAGGATTAAATTCCACATGTTACAAATTGTGTCCTTAACATAAGTAACTAAATCTAATCAAATGATTAATATTTAAGGATTTTAAAAAATTTAAATGAAGTTATTGAATTAAAAATATTAATTAATTTTTGGAACAAGAATTCCTGAATTAAAATATTATGGGCCTAAAAACATATTCGTAAATTTATTTCAAAATTACAAAATGTTAAATATGTTTGGGAAGATCTAAAAAAAATAACATATAAACAAGCGGAAACAAAGGTGGATAACAAATCCTAATGTGTACTTTAAATAAGGATAATAATACTTTAATCAACTTTTTTGACCTACTTTTAACCCATCATTCTAATCACCATTAGATCATCGCATCACATCACTAAAAAGAATCAAAATATATTATTTAATGGTGATTGAAGTAGTGGGTTAAAAATGGATCAAAAAAAGTAGGTTAAAATATCATTATCCTTAAATAAGCAATAGAAGGAATTTCAATATATGAGATGATGAATAAAATATTTTTTCCAAGGTCACTTCTCTGCATATGATAAACTGTTTGCTCTTTTCTTATTTAATCTCTCTAATGGGTTCTTTTCTTTACTCACCAGATGCACTTCACAACTTCTATCCCTCACTCTATTTTCTCTCCTAACAAACCTAGTGTAAGGGTTGTATATTTTAAATTGCATAATTGGCTGAGAGTCCATAAAGAAAAATACCTATTTTATTTTTCTTAATTAAATCAGTGTGGATCCAATAAATTGATGATCCACCTGACAAATATAAATTTATTGAAAAATTCTTGTGTAAATTTCATTCTTCTTTAGAGATGTGAAAATTGGAATGTTCTTTTTCCTTCTTTTATTTCTTGTGTTAAAATTTCGCTATCTTCATATATTAAAGGGTTGGATACTTTGCTTTCCTTCATTTTTTCATTTTCATTACAACTTTATTATATTTTTTTTCTTAAAGAATTAGGTAAATGCTACCTAATTTTTGGTTAAAGGGTTAAAGGAGAAAGTTTTGTATGCACTACAACACACTTATTCAATATTTCTACTGTGTTTTAATATATTATAGGGTTAAATATGTTTTTGTGTCTTAATTTTTAGTGAAAATAGAAATTAGAGAGGTCAAAAGGGCGAGTAAGGTACATGTAATAGTTTCTCCGTTATGCGGGTACCCATATATTTTTTTAATATCCACGGGTACCCACGGATATTTACAAAAGAAAAACTTAATATTTAACAACATATTTTAATTATAAATTTAAGGGTTAAATATGTTTTTGGCCCCTTAACTTTCAATGAATTTTGGAATTAGTCCATTTTGAAACTTTGGACAAATTTAGTCTTTCATCTTTCGAAATACGTGAACTTAGTTCTTTTAATCGAATTTTGTTAGGTTTATTTGATGTTTCGTACGTATTTCAGGATTGTATTTGAGTTATTTATATTGTTTGACACATTTTTGCTTTAATGTTAAGTCAATTACTATTGTGAAACGCATTTGAAATGCCAAATAAACTTAACAAAATTTGATTAAAAGGACTAAATTGACGTATTTCAAAAGATGAAGGACTAAATTGGTCAAAGTTTTGAAATGGACCCACTAAAAGTTAAGGGACCAAAAACATATTTCATCCTAAATTTATATAGAAATAACATTCATAACTTTCAAACAAATGCAAATAACTCATCTAAATAGTGTTTAATGTCAGTTTACAAAGAAATGGAGATTTTTTAAAATCAATTGATAAAAAATAACTCATTCAAAATTAATGTGTTAATGTCTTAATCATGTTTTTTTTTTTAAATTTAAAATAGAGTATAGTTGGTATGGGTATCCAATATACGAATACTATAATACTCGTATTACTCCCGTTAACATGCGGGTATACAAAATACTCATACCCATTACTCGTTGGTATCCGTTTACAATATTCATTTCTTATCCGTTGCGGATTTTATCCACGAATACTCATGGGTACGAAATTTTTTTATATCCTTGATTAGAATTAATCTCCCTGCGAAACTTTAAACCAATTTAGTTCACATTCTTTAGAAATGTGTGGATTTAATTATTTTAACGAAATTTTGTTAAATTTATTTGATATTTCATGATAACATTTTGAGTTATTTACACTGTTTGACACATTTTCAGTTTAATGCTAGTTAAGAAACGTGTTTAAAATGTCAAATAAAGTGAACTAAATTTGGTTAAAATTAAATTACTAAATCCACACATTTTTAGATATGAGAGACTAAATTGGTTTAAAGTAAAATTAATTTTAGTTTTCATCAAAAGTTAAGACAAAAACATATTTAACCCTATAATTTATAATATAAAAAAACAAATATCTTAATACCTTAAAAAGTGTAGGCACCGGTTTAAAAGAAGACCTAACAGAATAATTAGTAAAATATTTTGTATGCTTACATTACCAAATATGAAACTATTATATTACTGCCTTTCATGTGTAAAAGTGAACCCTCTCTTTATCCAACGAATAGAATTTTTTTTTTCCTAAAATTTCATTACTTTTTTTTAGTAAAACTTATTACCATTTTTGTTTACAATATTATGTCCTTCAAGATGCAATTTTCAAATTTTCACTAAAACATTATTAAGTTTTTATCAAACATTATTGGTAAAAAAATATCCTTTACACTATTATCTCTAATAAACACAATTGTTATACTAGCTCCTTTGTATTAAAATTCACATTTTTTTAACAAATAAAAATGTATTACATCCTAGTTTTGGAGAAGGCAAAGGCTACAATGTTGTCACACATATAGTGGAAGTCGTTGTCGTTATCGTTGATGTGAGAGGAGTGTAGAAGATTATGTGGAGATGGTTGAAAAGTAAGAGAAGAGAAAAGAGTGAAAATAAAAATGGTGCAGTTTTAGAATTGGATTTACTCAATCACAGAAATTCTACATAATCTCTTTGAGTTGAATTATATAGCAAATTAAGCCACAAGTTATCTTATATATAATGAGTACTCTAAACAAAGTATATAAAAGAAATAGGATAAAATAAAATAAGAAAGAGAAAAAAAAAGATGCTTTTTATTATTAAAATGATTATTAAAAGATGCCATTACATATACTAAAAATATTTTAAAAGAGATGTGTTGTTTTATGACTTTTTAATGATAAAGTTAATTATAAACTAACATAAAGGCTATTTTATTTCTCTTTTAAAGACGTAAAAGTTAAACTTTCAAAAAGAAAATATGTTAAACTTAGTCTAATGAATAAAATAAAAGATTAATAAAATTCATTAGATTTTTGTTACAATGTAAAACTGTTTTGGAATCACCTTGCATTCAAATCTAAGTTTTTATTAATTAGGTCAAATATTATTGAATTAATATATTTTCTATCTTTAGATTGTTATAAAAAATTGTGTTTAGTTCGTAAAACGAATTATAAAGTATTTATGCTCGTGAAAATTTAAGAAATATGTTAATTTTTGCTCAAGACGATGTATCAAATAAAAATTAACGTATCGGACTTTTTCCTCTCGGATGTGTAAGGAGTCGAGAAAAGTTCATTTTTAATATAAATTGTAATATTAATATAAATAATAATAATAATAATAATAGTAATAAGATAGATAAATAATAATAATAATAATATAAAATAATAATAAAAATAAAAATAATTCTAATAATAAAATAACATTCTTTTATAATCCATATCAATTAAATCCTTTACAAATTCTTACAAATTTTCTCTTCATTTTTTATTAACTTTCTATTAATTCAAACAATTTCATTTTTACTTTTCTTTCTCTTCAAATTCACTCATTTTTACCGGTCTAAATTCATTTTCCAATCCAAACACAAGTTTAGTCCTAATACTTTATAAAAATCACTATAAAACTTCATTTGTCACACCAAAAAACTCTATATCATGACGTTGTTGTTTTATATTAAAAATTAAATTTAAACTTAATTTATTTTTACAAAATTGAGTTTTAAAATAATATGTATTTTCTGTTGGGTATCAGAGTACCAGCACAAGTACTCACAACTAAAATAAAATACGAAAATAAAGGAACAAAAACAGATAATAGGCAATGAATTTAATTTATTCAAGAAAAGAAAAATTACATATCATTCTCTCTAATCCCAAGGAGAAAACAATGACAACCCCTCTCTTGGAAATAGGAAAAACTAATACAAGGAGAACCTTAAAGGAGAAACTAACCTTCTCTCTTAGGGGAGAAACTACTATTCTCTCTTAATTCTTCTCTCAAGCCAAAAAAAACGAAAGGAATAAGATGGGAGAGACTTTGGGATGATTTTCTAAGGAAACACTGGACTCCTTTTATAACATTAAAAGTAAGTCCCTAAGTAAGTTTCCATCGATGTGGGACTTCTTTTCTCACAATCTCCCACTTGAAGATTTTGATGAAATTAATCAAATCTTCACACTATGCTTTATTCTCTGCCTTCATATTGCTTGTTCTTCTGATAAACTTCAGTAGGATCGAATCCACGTAGACTTCATTGACACATAATTCTGATCCTCTGAAACACAATGCAACACCTGAGGTTCCTCCTAAGGACCTCTTGTTAATACTTCACTGCTCTCCACCAAACCCGTCATGAACCTACTAACCACTCCCACTGCTTGTGCAAGATCTTGTACACATCATAGCACACATAAGGTTGTCCACCACCGATGCACTCGATACTCGAGATGTAAGACCCGTGAAATTAATTAATTAATTAATTAATTAATAAATGTGAGTAAAAAAGAGCCTTTATGACATTAATTGTGGGTTAATGTGACGTGGAAAAGTTTTAGCTCATGTGGTTGAGAGTATTTGATTTTGTGTGAGAGGACTTGGGTTCAAGTCTTATGTACATCAATTATGAGTTGTTTTTTATTGTTATTTTTAATAATATGTATGAGTATGGAATTGATGATGTAAACTATTTTGCATTGGAGGGTATCACCAAATGTGAATTGGCATAGTGGTTGTGCTTTGGCCTTATGAGTGGAAGGTCACGGGTTCAAACCTTGATGAGAACAAATTAATCTCTTTATTTTTGCTATAATACTTGTGGTATGAATGTGAAAGGGTGGGAAAGCCCTAGAGGTAATGGGTAGCCAAGGAAGTTGGAAAAACAGTCCATAATGGCTTATGAAAGGTAATAATAGGCATTAAAAAGTCAATTTTCGTTTTATTTATTTTTACCACAATTAGGAGTCATATAAAAAGGGAGAATTAGGCCATTAGAAGGGTTTTGGAAGTCTGAAAATTTGAGTGAGAAAGGATCACGAGTTTTGACTACGAAAGCTAATTGGGATTGAGAGCAAAGCGGTGGTGGTTGAGAGAGCAAAAAGGGAGGGTTCTAGCAATCACAAAGTCAAGGTTAGGCAACCTTTGGAAGCAAAGATTCACAGGTTAGGGGAGCTTTCTTTTGTGCGTGTGAATTTCATAATTTGTGTATGATTCTGTATCATGGCTTTCTCAATTGATTTCTGTTTGGCATGAAATTCGTGTATCATGTGCAGTGATTGGGAGTTTGATTGTTTGAGATAGGGTGCATAATCATGTCATGCATTATATGATTAGTGTAAGGGTTTAGTATGGATTTGTACCATTGATGATTTTATACTCGAATGTTGGTAGTTCATAGGAATAGCAAGCATGATTTTGATGTTGCTTGCCATTACTTTGTATTGGGAGTGCTTGAATGATGTTTGGCATTGGTTTTGGGTGAAATGTGTGCGGGAATAGACTCGAGATCCTGCAAGTCTCGCCCAAGCGGGTCCATCTCGCCTAAGTGAGAATTGCAGAGTCTCACATTGAGTTCTGATTCGTGATTCTCACCTAGGCGACCAAGGAGAGGTTTGAGCGACATGGTCTCTCGCTCAGGCGAGAGGCACTCGCCTAAGCAAGGTCGCGAGGAGAACTTGAGAGTTTGAGCGCGATATCTCATCCAGGCGAGAGGTTTTGGAGTTTTGAGCGACTGACACTCTCGCCTAGGCGAGAGTGGCTCCCCTAAGCGAGTCCGCGAAGTGCTTTCTTGTGTGTGTGGTTGAATACTCGTCTAGGCGAGGTTTGGGTGTGGTTTTGGGCGAATATGTCGCTCGCCCAGGCGAGGAAATCTCGCCTAAGCGAGATAATGTGATGTTGTGGCTGTTTTAAGCTTGCCCAAGCGAGGTGAGCTAGCCTAAGCGAAGCAGAGGGCTTAGCTTGGGCGAGAGGCTCTGGCTTAAGCGAGTTTATGTGGATTTTCTCATGTTTGAATGATCTTGGGAGTGTGTTTTGGCTGTTTATACTAAGGTTAGGTTGTATATGCATGTGGTGTGGTGTTTGGGCTTGAAGGACTAAGTCCATTAGGGGTCTGGGATGTGCTCGGAGGTTGGACACATGATGGGCATGGAACTGGTTGAGTTCCTGTCGACTACTAATGGGCGAGGAGTCCTTAGTATGGTGATTGCATGTGTCGGGCGCATGATGGGCAAGGAACTGTGATGTTCCCGTCGGCTACTATTGGGCGAGGAGTCCATAGTATGGTGATTGCGTGTGTGCCAGGGTCCAAGTATGAGACTTGGATGTTTTACTACAAACGAGGAGTCTGTAGGGCAGGACTATGAGCGGGATAGGCTCATAGGGTTGGACCACGAATGAGTTAGTTTCGTGAGAGCACAGGGAAGTCCCAAGACCTAGTTTATGCATATGACTCAGTGAAGGACTATGAGGTCATGGTTGGGTGATTTGAAAATATAAGAAATTGTAGTTATGTTATTTGGGTTGGGAAACATGTTTGTTCTTATATCTGTTTATATTCATTGTGCATAGCTCACCCTATCTGTGTGTGTGTGGCGATGATCGGGTATCTTGTTATCCGGGAGATTATGATGTGACAGGTGGGCCAGGAGATGCATAGACTCGGAGCGAGGGCTAGCAGGGGATATTTTGTATATACACATAGTATATGTTTATGATTTTGTTTGAGAATATTATGTAAACCTGGCGGGAGCCATTGATTTTGTATTTCAGTTTTATGAATTATGGACTCTTGGTTTTATGGCTTTATATATTAAAGTTTTGAATTTCCCATGTTTTGGGAAATAGTTTATAATAAATGCGACAATTATTGTATTTTGTATTTTATTTATTTAATATCAGTAATATTCCTTAGGATGTTACACGAGACTTCTCCATCCTCTCTGCTTCACTGCTAGGACTCATACGTGAGGAACAATTGATAGAAAGTAGGTAGAAATTGGCTTGCAATCTTGCATGTTGAAGCGTTGCAAGATTATCAGTAAGTATTTCTTCTGAGAAAGCCAAACCTTCCTATCTTTTTTGTCTCGGTGAATTTGCATCCCTGAAATCCTTGTTTGTTGGTTCCAAGTCCTTCTTCTCACACTCCCTAGCCAATTACGCCTTCAATTCCTGGATTTGAACTTTGTTGGGGCCTACCTCCAACATGTCATCCACATACAACATCAATGGTCTAAACACCCTGTTTGTTATAACTGAGGCTTATGAAGGAATCAAATCTCTGGTACGAACACCTGAGCTCTCTTTAAACCGTACTGAGATTTGTTCAACCATGCAAACCAAGTTTTCTTGTTCTTTAACGCCTTCTGATTGGAGCATCATTTCATTTTTGCTTAACAATAACCTTGTGGGTAGTAGGACCCACAGGTGGTACCCCTTCACATTGTTAGCATAGCCCAAGCACTTAATTTTCTCCAGTTTCAAGCTCTACTCGTGCTTTGGATTCCTTGAACTGGTAACAACACATTTGACTTTCTCTTGATGTAGTACACCCACAATCTCCTAGAGTAAACTTTGATTCTCCTAGTGATAACTCTGGTGATTCCCTTACATCAGAATAAATCAAGTCTTCTTGTGTTTTCCTTTTTCTTGGTAGTCAAACTAGTAATCTGCGATCTATGACTATGTTTGTTGACTTACCACAATGTTCGTGTAGAGATAAAACAACCTTTTTGAGCCCGAGTAAGAGATTACGTTCTGCATGGATTTGCAAACTTCGCTCTGACTTATACCCAAGTTTACGATGTCACATCAACATCGCTTCTTCTTGACTTGTCGATGCAACCATTGCATTAGCTTCCTGCAACGTATCTCCCAAAAGCACATACACATCTACCATGATCTTTTATGCTTTCTGTAACATCCCGTTAGGATATTACTGATTTTTAATAAAATAAAGAAGTAAATTAATAACATAGCATTTAATAATACCTCATTTTCCCAAAACGCGGGAAAATTTAAATCTTTATTAAATAATTTAAACAATGTTCAAATCCATCAATCACCAAAATCAAAAGTTATAATAACACCCATAAGGGTTTACAACTAATCTCAAAACCAAATAAAACAAAGCATAAGATTTCCCTGAGCTATCCCCTCTCCGCAGCTAAGCTTCACCAAAATCACCTACATTAACACCATCTGCTCACGTATACCGCGTATACGATCATCGCCAAACATAAGTAGATAGGGTGAGCTTAACAGATAAAACATATATAATTTTACAGATATATATATATATATATATATATATATACATACATACATATACATACATATACACACGTCACTATGAATAACACAAACATCCCAAATTGTTCCATCTTTTAATTCATGCCACCTGAGCACAATCAGATTATTCGTGTTCTACATCTTCTAGTGAATACTTCAAGATGACTTGTTGTCATACCTATCGGCCACAACCGATAGAGCATGTGCGAGAACCATTGCTACAGATCATACACTGTAACACCAGGTGGAGTTCCCAAATGCGAACATAATTTGCAACGTCCCAAGGCTACCAAACTCGTCAGCCAACTACTGAGGAGAGCAATATATCTGGACCCATCCGTACTGGCCACAACCAGCACACTCACACCGGCAACACTCGCCAACCCGAGCCACAACTCAAGGGTTCTTCGTGCTCATCTGCCATCCTGAGCCACAACTCAAGAGATGCTATTTCGAGCCACAAATCAAGGAATACCACGTGCTTAACCCCTCTCCCGAGCCACAACTCAAGGGATACGCTCCGAGTCACAAGTCAAGGAACACCAGAGATCCCACCTTTAAAGCATCACTAGAAGCCTTGTAGATCACACATACGAAATCAAAGTTTCAAGTTGCAACAGTACAAATCACCTGGCGGGGGACAGGTGCCGCCAGGCGCTGTCAGCTCCCAGACCGCCTGGCGAATGTCGCGTACCGCTAGACGCACAGCGCCTCTGATTCATTCTCGCTGCAGGTACCGCCTAGCAGAAGGGCCCTCATCGCCAGGCGCACAAGACTCAGTAGCCCTCTGTTGAAAGGCCATCGCCTGGCAAAACCACTCGCGCCGCCAGGCACCTGCGTTCCAGTGCTCTATTTTTCCATGGTTATCGCCTGGCGGATTCCCGCTCTCGCCAGGCCCTGTATCAGTACAACAATCCCTTCTGGTTTATGTTCTCTAACTCAGATTCTTCCCAATACTATTAGACTTCTAATACGAGATGTAAATTTACCAAATTTATCATACCATATCATTTCTTAAGGATTTAGCCAATAATCAATGTATTCCAACCTCTTATGTTCCTAATTTCAACAGTCCCATTCTAAAACTTTATTATGGGCAATACTTGAAATCCCAAGCTTAACAGAGTTGTTAATACCAATTAAAATATTTTGTTCATCACTCTAATCACTAGCAGTTCTCAGATTAATAGCTTGCTCTCATGTTCCCTTTTCAAGGCTTACATACATGCTAAAACTAACACATCCTCCCATGGCCCTATCATTTCGAATTCTTGTACTCACTATGACAATCAACTCAACCCCATCAAAACCATACCATCTGATTCAACCAGATTTAAGCATTTTCCCAAGGGTATTGACAATTCTTGTGTTCTAATATTCACATAAACCTAACCCAACCTATTTGACCACAATTTAAGTAGAACAACTCACGAACTCTTAATTTCACGACCCCAATTTCCTTATATTGAACTAATTATTTCCAGATCAACTACCTAGACCCTCAACATTCATCTCGTCAACGCAGCATTGTAACTTCCGTGTCGGCGCCTGGCGGCAAGTTGCGTGCCGCCAGGCGGTACACACCATCTGCCAAACTCCAGATTCTTTTTCAGAACCCGTGCCCCTACCATTTATCCTTCTTTGCTAATTTCCATCATTCTCCATTCAGATTCAAACACAATCAAAGTAACCCAAAACCTAATCACATTAATCACTAATTTCTGCTGCAATTCATAACATTCAGTGTTAAATCATACCACAGGATACCACAACATTCAACCATAAAAGGATTTCATAGCACTTTATCAAATTGGCACTCGACCCTATGGATTTCTACAATATAACAACTTAAATCATCAACCATCCAGTGGGACTACATTTTTCCCCGATCAGAATCACTCTAGAACACACGGAACACCAAGACCGAGTCAATTCGACTCGCGTCGCCTGGCGGGTATTCATCACCGCCATGCAGTTCATCACAAAACCCAGGAACTGGGTTGCAGGTTTATGGCACCTGGCGGTACAGGGATTCACCGCCAGGCGGTTCCTCAGGGAACCCAGAAATACACTAAACTGGCATGTGCCGCTTGGCGGCTATGAACAGCCTGCCAGGCAGTTTCTGGAAATTTTCCAGAAACGCGCAATTTCATAAAATTTATCAGATATACACCTCCAATGGTTCATGCTTTCATACAAAGTAAATAAATACATGCAAAGAAGCGGGTTCAGCTCCCCTAACCTGGTTTCCTTCGCTTAAACCTTTGACACTTGAAAATCTTCTCTTGATCACCCGACCCTCCTTGGTTCTTCTCTTTTCTAGTCCCAACACCTTACTCAACCTCACCAATCTCAATTATTTTCGTGTTCTAACTCTGAGTATAATTCCAACTTCGCAAAACCCTCACAGTTAACCAACTTTTCTTTTTAAAGGGTGCCTAAAACTAGGTCATTTACCTAAAACGAAATTGAGACTTAAATTGAGTTGTTTAATGACATTCATTGTCTCCTTATGGTTGTTTTTCAGCCACCACCAATCTGCCCTTCAACTAGGGTTTCTCTCAACTTTTCATATTCTCGCCAAAGTTAAAAATATGCCAAAAAAACTTAAGTTTAATTCAAGTTCTCCAAGGTTTGAATCCATGACCACTCCATCACAATTCAAGAGCACAACCAATTCAACTAATCATATTTCATGCTTAACAATTCCAATTCAGACATCATATCATTTCATAACATGATTAACATAGATTTAAATAATAAAAACAATAACACAAAATTAGCATACATAGGACTCGAACCCAAGTCCTCTCACACATATCAAAGTACTCTCAACCATTTGAGCTAGTATTTTTCCACATCATACCAACCATAATTTAATGTCATAAATGTTCTTCCCTCTCGCATTGATTAATTATTTATTTATTTAATTAATTAAATTTCACGGATATTACACTTTCATGACTTACCAGATCTCTCCTCTTCTTCACAAAATATCTTCGTCCTCCGAGGTATTTGCCATACAACCTTGTGAGGTTGATCCCTCAAAGTTCTTTCCTCCATTCTTCAAATGCCAACAATCTTTCTTCACATGTCCTCTTTTGCCACAATGGTAGCATTTGAGATGCTTCTTACTTTGACATCTATCATGAGACTGACACCCACTAGATCCACGTTCTGTTGATCTACCTCTTGTCATCACTAAAGCTTCTATTTGCCTTGCACTTTCCACCATATCTTCTTTGTTCTTTTGCTTGGATTCTTCTTCAAGAAGAGCTCCGACAACATCCTCAAAGTGTAGGAGGTCAACAACGTTGTAATTTGTAATGTTGATGACAAGCTGATCATACGAATCAGGTAAACTCTATAGTAGAAGCTCTGCACATTCATTTTCAATTATGTTGAAATCTGCCGCTGAAAGTTGGGCAAACAATGTATTTAGATTGTTGATGTGGTTTGTCACCGATGTAGACTCACTCATTCAAAGAGTATAGAGTTTTCTCTTCAAGATATTCTTGTGTGAAGTGACTTAACCTCGTACAGGCTTGTGAGAGTATCCCAAATCTCCTTCAATGTAGTCTTCTCCGCAATGCTGGATAAAACCGCATCTGCCAATGCTAAGTGCAAATTTGCTATAGCATTGTATCTATTTCCTTCAAATTTTTATCTGTAATGCCCTCAGGTTTTTCTTCAATTGCTTATAGACAGTTGTCCTTTCTCAAAATTACCTTCATCTTCAGTTTCCACAATGATAAATTTTTCCCATTGAACTTCTCTATCTCGTATCTTGTTGTCATGGCTTTAAAACTGACTTATGCACTTCTCACTATGAATAGTACTGTCTACTGGAACAATGGAGGCAGAACGTGAACCATGGAACAATGGAGGCAGAACGTGAACCAGTGCACCAAGTAATTCTCAGGAAAGAGAGATGGGTCACTAATGGACACACTTAAGTACCAAGTCTTTTCTAGTCAGAACTTTCCTAGACATGCACTTTCACACTATCACACTTTATCCACTATTACAACAATATTCTAATGACAATAGCAGCGGAAGATAATCACACAAACCAACAACTCTGATACCATTGTTGGGTATCAGAGTACCAGCACAAGTACTCACAACTAAAATAAAAGATGAAAATAAAGGAACAAAAACAAATAATAGGCAATGAATTTAATTTATTCAAGAAAAGAAAAATTACATATCATTCTCTCTAATCCCAAGGAGAAAACAATGACAACCCCTCTCTTGGAAATAGGAAAAACTAATACAAGGAGAACCTTAAAGGAGAAACTAACATTCTCTCTTAGGGAAGAAACTACTATTCTCTCTTAATTCTTCTCTCAAGCCAAATAAAACAAAAGGAATAAGATGGGAGAGACTTTGAGATGATTTCCTAAGGAAACACTGGACTTCTTTTATAACATTAAAAATAAGTTTCTAAGTAAGTTTCCATCGATGTGGGACTTCTTTTCTCACATTTTCAATTATATATTTTATATCGTTCTTATCTTCAGTAACTCTCCCAAAATTAACTTTTTATCCAAATAATACATATAGATCCAAAAATTACCAAAACATATACTCTTTTAAACATTTACACATACCACAATGTTTTATTAATTCCTTTTCAAAGAAACCGAATTCTAAACTTATTATATATTTTTAATAAATAATTTCTTTGAAAGCAAAAATTCAGTTCAAAATTTAATTCTTCTACAACTTATCTGTCATCTAAGTTTCTTCTAATCATATTTTAAAAATGGAGTTTTAGAAAATGAAGTTGTGAGTTAAAGAAAATGTATTATTGAAATTGATATGTACGAAGTAGGTGAAGAAAAATGGCACTAAACTACAAGGGGAAAAGATGATGATGTGGTTACAGTGTGTGAGGTCTTAGTATTACTTTTTTAAGTTTTGTTGGGTCTGTACCCTTTTCACAGAGACAGTGTGTGTGTGTCTGAGAGTTGGAACAATATTACTATAAATACCATCATTCTGAAACATGCATCCCCCGAGAGTCCCGCGCTCCTAACAGTGGGACCCACCCACACATCCATACATAATCTTCATTTGTCATTCAATTTCACTGTTCTTCGCATCTTCCCCGTGCATCTGCAACTTCTATACTCACCTCCTCACTTATTCATTTACCTTAATATCAATTTTAGAGTTAAATATATTTTTACATTTTTTTTTAAAATTTTCATATTTTTAAGTTAAATATATGTTTTACTTTACTCAGTAATATAGACTGATAAAATTTAAATAAATTATATTTGTTAGTAGTGAACTTTAAGTTTACTCAGCTTATAAATTGAGGTTTGTATTTCACTTATATATTATAAAATTGTCTTATTTCTAGTCCATGTCATCACGCTGAGATATATACATATCGTACTTTGGTCTAAAAATGGGTGATTCGTTAATGACCCAATAGGGATGCAACAGAATGTCCAAAAAATTTCGTTAGAATATGATTTTTAAACAATGGTTCTAATATCATATTAGTAGTGAGCTTTAAACCTAACTCAACCCGACAAAACCGATTTTCTAAAATGAAATTCGCACATCACTTATAAGTGTCTATCTCTTATCGATACGAGATTTTCAACAATACTAAACTTCACTACTATTACGTGAAATTATTTTAAAAAGATAAAATAGAAAAAGAAATATAAAGATGATACTAAACCTATAATAAAATCATATCTAACACATAGAATAAAGAAATATATATTATGAAACAATGAAGTAAAAACAAAGATAATGAAAATAAACTCATTTAAATTTTATACACCAGAAAAAAAAAACAAGTTCCTCAATATATTCAACATCGGTTGAATATTTAATCTCAAATAAAATTAATAAGATTTGTATAATTTTACATGATATATATATATATATATATATATATATAAAAGAGATTAAAAAGGTTTAAATTATATTTAATACAGTTTTTTTAATAGAAGATTTTTTTGTTTAATTAAATTATGAAAAACTTGAAGACAGTATTATTAGTTTTTTTTTACGTTTTTAAATAATTCGTAAATATTTTTCATGTTAATGAAATAATAATCGAGGGCACATATGGAAATTAAATGTTTACGTTATCGGCATATGGAAATTATATATAAAACAATACTTTTACATTTTAGAGTAAATCACAATAATCACATTTAATTTCTTTTCCGGATTGCATGATACCTCTATTTTAACGTTTATAATTATGATCGGATTTTTTTTTTCAAATAATTCGGAGAATTACTGTTATAAATCATAAATGTTAGTGTAGTGTTTGTCAAGCAATTGAAAACTTTAAGTAAAAACAGAAAAGTAAATGTGCTGTGAACAATTTGAAAAAACTTCAATAAGTGTCAATTATAATTTATTCTACATTTTATAGTTTATATTTACACGTAGACAATTAAAATATATTAAAAATTGTTGATTTTAAAATTTATTATTTTTACATATTTTCTTTCTCCTGTATATGGATCTTTTAATAATAAAGAAAAAAAAGGAAGCTCCTTCAATTGAAAAAAGGTTCGAATCGTTTTAATAAGGCACTTTCTTTCAAAAATTAAGTAGTGTGATAGGAGAAAACAATTATTTAATATGACAAATGTTCATAATGAAGTCATTATTTGTTTTTCTTTTTAATATGAGTAGTAACTATTTTTTTCAAATTACTGAAATTTAAAGCATGACATTATAACATCAATTTAAAGCACATATAAAAAAAAAGAAAAAAAAAACATATAAGTACTCTCCAGAATTCATTGAAAAATGCTGTATGATTCAGAAAAGACTTTACAAATTTTGCTACGAATTTGTGACAGTTACATTAGTACTATAGATGGGTCAAATCCATCACATCACATTTAATCGAAAGTTACCATCCATTTTTAATATTTTTTTTGTTTAGATTCTAGTTAATAATTCGTCATTTCTTATTTTTACAATTTTAAAATCATCATATTTAAATGTGTCAATAAGGAAAAAAATAGTGAAAATTGAATAAAGAAGCAACAATAATATTTTTCGTATGTTATCTTTATTATACCGTTATTTTGTGCGCCACTCATTTGAAGTGTACATTTTTGTTTTGTTCTAGAAACTAAAGTATAAATATAAGGATAAAAGTTGTGCTTTGTGAATAGTAAGTAATATTGGTTAAACATATGTACTATCAGCAGGTTTTACAGGAAAAGCAATATAAAACAAACAAAAAAATATTATTATGGGTCTAACTCAATCTCCTAGTATATTTAAAGAGTTATTATTAATACTTCAAACATTTTTATTTAAATTTATGTATTATCGTGAAGTGATAGTGAATATAGAGTGGTTTGGTTTGCATGAAAATAGTAAGTATTTTTAAATTGGAAAATAATTCAGAATTAATAATAATAATAATAATAAGTAGTAGTAGTTAAAATCACTTAATGTTATTATTTTAGTAGTTAAATTTTTTTAAAAGTAATAAATTATATTTTATATATCAATAATTTTTAGTTTATAAAACAGTCTTTAATTTAATAAATATAGTGATTAATTATTTTTTTATTTTTAAATTTAATTATTATTTAATGATTTTTTTTAGTGTAACGAGTGATCACAATTCAATCCATTAAACCAATAATAGTAAAAAAAAATAGAAAGTATAAAATATTTTTAGTTTACAACTCTCTCTCTCTATATATATATATATTTATTTATTTATTTATTTATATTGATATATTTTCTTGACAAGTGAAATGGATTGATAAATTAAAATATGTAACCTCCTCTACCAAAAGTAATGATTTAAATAGATGAATGAAGATGTCATTTCAATTTGTTTTGTCACTCTTAATAGTGAATATTTATACAACACGATTTCATAGGTTTCTAAATATTAATAATCTTCATAGATGTTGTTTGACTCGATTATTTAATACCACGTTAAGATCATTGTTAAGAATAAGATTCTTATCAAAAATCACTTCCAAGTACGTGTTTATTTGATTAAACAAACTACTCCTTTTTCTAAGAAGCCAATTATTATATCCTTAAAGTGGTACCAGTGGTGGTACAAGTTGGATAAAATAAACTAATCTCATCTACGTTGATAATAATATTCTTATATATAAAGATTTAAATACAAAAGCTGGCCGAATTTGTATATAAAAATAATGTTAAAACCATCATAAAATTTTTGATGAGAAAAGATTTGCATTATCTGAATACGGATATAAATATAGATAAATCTTATTTTAAAAAACAGATCATAACTATGTATATAAATATTTACTCTATCTTATTCTATTTTAAATTACCAAATTATCTTTATTTTTTATTAATATATTTCATATCTGTTTTCAAATAAGTTTTTGTTGGACATATATGCTATTACACGAAGATTTATATTTTATATCTATTTAAATTAACAAAATTTTAGAAATTATTAATGCAATGTATTCTAGTTTATTTTAAAAAATACCGTGGCTACTATAAGATAATTATCTAAACAAAAGTTGTAGTTTATATTTAGATTAAATTATTTTAACTTTGAAATTTGAAGGTTAATTAATTTTTAAATTATCAAGTACTGTGCAAATGAACAGTGTAAAATTTTTCGTTGTGGAAATGGAAAATGAGTGAAGATGGAAATAGAATAATGTTTGGTGGGAATGAGAAAGAAGAGAAACATCATTTTAGAAAACGGTAAAAATTATATATATTTTTAACTTATATCTATTTTTAATTAATTTTATCAAATTACTTCGATTAAAAGTTATTGGTATGCATTTTTTTTTACTTTATGAAATAACTACATATTAAACTTTATTTACTAGTTAAACCTTTTTTCATTATTTTTCTCAAAAACAAAACAACCTAGGAGAAGAATTAAGAAAATATATATAAAATACGGTACATAGTTATCGAGTATACCTAATAATTTTATATTATTTTAAAGTTAATATCAAGAATAATTTAAATATATTTTCTTTTTTTAATTTTGTTGTAGTTTAAATATCAAATTGTTAAAGAATTTTAAATTTCAAAACGAAAAATATTTCAATTAATGATGGATTGTAATTATTCATTAGATTTGATGTTGGAATATCATAATCCTATATGAAAACAAACACTTTTTTAGTTTTCAATTGAGATACTTGTTTTTATAGACTTAATAGTTTCATATCCTTCAAGAATTGAGATATAAGATAATTTAAATACATATTTTTTAGTTTAATTAGTCAGATGATACTCACTTCCACTTAGACATGTCAGTTTGTATCCGTTTTATAAATGTGTCATTCCAACTTTTAAAAATATGCCTCAATTAGGTCATTTTCAGCAAAAAATTATTAACACTATTAACAGTATTGATGTTTAAAATGACTTACAAAATTAAGTATTGATATTTATATTAAAATTTAATGGTAAAAGTCATGAATTAAGTTAACGACTTTAGTAATTTTTGTCTGAAAAGGACATGATTAACACATTCTTTCAAATGTTGTAACTAGATTGACACATTTTTAAAAGCGGGTACCAATACATCTAAACGAAAGTGGATACCATCCGACTAATTAAACCCACATTTTTTATTTCTAACATTCTCTTATAAGAACAAAACTATATAAAATCTTCCAACTCTAAAACAATCAATATTTTTAAAATAATGATTAAATCTAAAAAATGTTATCTCAACGTAATTGATGTAAGAATATATAAAGTAATAACAATAATACTTTCTAAAATTTCGTTATACAAACCAATAACATTAAATTTTTGTTTCAAACTTTAACACAAACTTTTATATATAAATTTTTCTAAACTTTCATTAGTAATAAATTTAAATTGACATAATATATATATATATATATATATATATTAATGTCACATGTCTTTCTTTATTTTGAACAATATTAAACTTTTCTTTCATAACCATGTTAATAGACTTTTCCTCACATCAGTTTTCAATAGGGGTGGCAATGCGGGCCGGCCTGTCCCATTTAGGCCCACCCCGCATAAGGCCCGCACACCGCGGGCCAGCCCGTCCCGCCCCGCACATTTTATGTGGGCCACATACTCTAACCCGCCCCACATATACGTTGGTCCACTTTTTTTAAAAAAAAAAATTTAATTTTTTTTTTATGATAAAACTTTGAATGTTTAAAAATTGGGAAACTTTAAGAAGTTCACAAAATTAATTAAAGACTTTGGGGAATTAGATAATAAATTGATGATAAATTAATAATTCAACATTTTCATCATATTCATACTATGACATACACAATGTATTCTTTAAATTTTAGCACATTAACAATTACATAATACTTGTCTTTTCCAGTTATACAAGAATTTGAAATGTTAATGCAAGAGTCCATAAAAGAAGTAATTAATATACACAAGTGCAAGTTTTTTTTTTTAATTTTATACGGGTTTGCGGGCCGGCCTACGTGGGTCACGGGCCTACCGCGCGGGCCTGTGGGCTCACTATCCTGGCCCGCCCCGCGGTTTTTCTGCGAACCTGCGGGCCAGACCCTAATTGCCATCCCTAGTTTTCAAACTTACATTATTTTTTCTTGTCTTTTATCTCTTCTTCTTGGCTTCTTCAAATACAAATCTATTAAATGTGATACTCAACTCTCTACCAAGTCTTTTTCCTATATATACTTTATATACTTAGTAGCATTTCTAAAAATTTCGTCTTTCAAGTAGGGGTCTAGGAGTTTGATTGGGTAGGATTTGAACAAATATATTATTCAATACACTAAAAAAAAACATGAGATTAAGGTAGTTATTATATTTTTTTATGTTAAACTCAATTCAACCGGGTTCACTCTTTACCGGTTGAATTAAGATGAATTAATTAAATCATGATATTAAAATTCCTTAATTGTATTTTGTTAAAATTATAATTTTCAAATATACATATCTAATTAAGGAATAACACAAAATTTATAAATTTAATTAAAGTTCTCAAGTAAGCCAATAAATAAAATCATAAGCATCATAAAAATTGACTAATATTTTACATTTTGATTGTACTAAAATAATGAAATTTAGAGGTTGAAATTAACATGCCAATCCGATGTTAGTTTTAACCATAAATATTATATACCTAAATTATATCCATATTATTTGAATTTTTAAATATGTCATCTATTTGAAAAAATATATTTTATTGAAATTCATTTATCTTTTTATATTCCATTGTATTATGTTGGATCCACCTTTTTTTTAAAAGTCTATTTTAATTTAAATAAATATATCAAATCTTCAAAAAAATAATTATTATTTTTACAATAAACTATACTTTGATATAATTTACTATTTAATTTTAATAAAACATGTAATACTAATATTAAAATTAAAATTTGAAATATGTATATAAATTTAAAAAAATATATTTAAATTTGATCATTATTATTTATTTATCAACCTATTTTTTTGTCCCAACTGAATGATGTGTGTAAATTTGCTTTGAAGCAGTTCAAATTGGGTGTTTGGAATTTTTATTTGGTCAGCCTAATTCAAACATTACTTGAAGAATGAAAGTACAAGTTTCTTGGTCTTACTTATACCTTGTCTCCATCATTGAGAAGAAGACGTTTTAAGTTATGTAACACGTTTTACAAAGCTGTCCTTTTTTACTTTTACATAAGAAAATCTGAAAATGAGAAAATAATTCTGCTGTTATGTTACCTTTACTTAGGATGAAACAAAAGACAACAAAAAAACAGAAGCTAATGGGTGAATTTATTTGTGGTTATCTTTTACAAACAAGTGGCTCACTCTTTTTTTTTTTTGTATTTGATTAATCAGTATATTTAAAAGAAACTAATTTTGTGTTTTTATAAATAAAGTTTTATTATTTATAAAAAAATAATTTATTTTTATTTATGTTTTCATCTAGCTGGCTGCTTCTCCTCCGTTAATTTGCTTTGGTTGTTTCCAAAGATGGCAAAAGGAAAGTTTATTCCATGGAAACCCAAATGAGCAGTAAGGAAATAATTAATTAATTAATTCCTAAAAAAGTTTGGTATTTATGATATTGGCTTTTGGCCTATCACATCGCCATCTGCATCAGTGTTTCTGAGCTGTTATTGTCATGTCACTCACAATGTATTTGGTTTGACGTTTAGTTTTCCCCCTCCATAAGCTTTTCAAAAAAAAAAAAAGAGGCTACTTTAATACTTTTATGTCAAATAATTACTACACTTAATTTTAGTTCACATCATTAATACCTTCGCATCTTTATTTTTAAATTGTATACATAAAACAAGTGTATGTTTGAAAAGTTAGACTTATAATATGTATTAAGTGAGTGAAACTGTCTCAAGAAGATTAATTGAATTTGTTAAAGGCTTAAATATAAATTTGGTCTCTATTTTTTTTGATTTTATTTAATTTGGTCCAAATTTTTGTTTTATGTTTAATTAGGTTCTCATTTTTGTCAAATTGTGGTCAATTTGGTTCTTTTCACTAACCGTGTTTAAATAGTTAACGTTTTTGAACAGTACATGTCACGTGTCAGCTCCTGGTCTTTTTTATTTTATTTTTTAATTTTTTTAATTTTTTAATTTAATTTTTATTTAATTTTTTTTATTTCAAAAAAAGTGTCTACGTGTCAAGTCACAATTGTGCCACGTGTTAGTTTCTGCTAGTATTATTTTTTCTGTTCAATTTAGTCCCTATATTCGTTATTTTTGTTTAATTCAGTCCTTATATTCGTTATTTTTGTTTAATTTAGTCCCAAATTTTGTTAAAATAAAACCATTTAATTTTTAAAATTGACATTATTATTACTTATTTTTTAAATTTAATTATAAATTATAATATTTAATTATTAATTGAATATAATTTTTAGATTCAATTGTTAAATAGAATATAATTATTTAAATATAATTAAAATATAATTATTAAAATTTTAAAAATATATATTAACATTTGTAAAATTTACATTTACATTTAAAATATTTAATATTTTTATTGCATTTTAGATATTAAAATCTAAAATATTTTATATGTAAATGTTAATTTTACAAATATTAGTTTATTTTTCTAAAATATTTTGAATATTTAAAAAAATTTTATATATCAATTTTAAAAATATTTTATAAATATTAGAAAAAGAATTAATAATTATATTCTTATAATATTTTAAATAATTATATTCTATTTTAATAAAAATTGGGACTAAATTGAACAAAAATAACGAATATAGGGACTAAATTAAAAAATAAATAATACTACCACAAACTGACACGTGGCACAATCGTGACTTGACACGTGGACCATTTTTTTGAAATTAAAAAAATTTAAAAAAATTTAAAAAAAAATTAAAAAAATTAAAAAAACCAGGAGATGACACATGACATGTACTGTTCAAAAACGTTAACTATTTAAACACCGTTAGTGAAAAGGACCAAATTGACCACAATTTGACAAAAATGAGGGCCTAATTGAACATAAAACGAAAATAGGGATCAAATTGAATAAAATCAACAAAAATAGGGACCATATATATTTAAGCCTTTGTTAAAAGAATAGTTGTTCTTATATGAAATCAAGATTCGCTGGATTTGTTTGAAAATTTTCTGGATAGTACTTTAAGAGGGTGCGTACCTACTTATAACTATCCAAAATCTGGATGCACCGTTATATTTCCATAATCTGCCTGAGATTAGCGTCTATATCTGCATGGTCGTACATTGTCTACCCCTATCTTGGTCGGTCTGAAATGGATCGAGAGTTACTCGAACCTCACGAACCGAGAGCCGAGATGCTCTTGGCCATTAACTGCATCAACCACTCATCATGCCAGCAACACCATTTCTCTATATATCATTGGACTGATATATGTGTCCTGGTCAAGTATATCTCGACTTTCCAGTACAAAAGTAATTTAAATAAGATGATGCCTAAATATTTTATTAGTTAAGTTAAATTGTTTATAAAAAGAAAAAAAATTAACTATTCCAACTTCATTTTATAAAAATAATTATCACTCTAAAATATTTTATATTTTATATAGGTCTTGTCTTTAAAATTTAAAATATATATTACATATATTTAAAAACGTTAAAGAGAAATTTTGTATAACGTATAAAGACCGTCCATCAACTTATTTTATATTTTTTAATATGATTTTTTAACCTAGTCTTAATTATATTTTTGATAGATCTTTCAAGGAACTCTTCTCACAAAATATCATTTTCTTGATATTTTGAACTTATTAATTATAAATTCATCATGTAATTAATTATTGTTCCTAGATTGAAGTTATTAAATTAAAAGATTAATCAATGACTTGATCTTTATATTTAGGACTTTTTTTATTTTTATATTTAATTTTTACTTAATTGAGTCTCAAAATATTTGTTAAATTGATTCATAATATTTGTTAAATAAAGTCAATATGATATATTATCTTACATTAGCGCCATTTGGGATATCACCTTGTATCACTATAATAAAATAACACATCTTGAAAAGTTTCACATCCCCTAGAATAACTTAAAGGGTGAGTGTTAATGACTATATAATGTGCTCTAAGTTCATAATGTTCTTTACTTGTAAAAGAGGGTTGTGAGGTGTAGTTAAATTCTTTCTTTAGAGAGTGTAAGTGTACTAGGAGTGAATCAGAGGGTTGAGAGTGTTTTCTGTGTGTTGAACAAATTTACACATAGTGATTATTCTCTATGGTTGTATTTTTTTGTTCGTATTTAAAGTTTTCACGTTACATTGTTATATTCCTGTGTTATTTGTGTTAATCTTATTTCTTTATTAATTGGGTGATTCTTGGGATATAGAGTATTATTTGTGTTAATCTTATTTCTTTATTAATTGGATGATTCTTGGAAATATAGACGATAATATTCGTAATTGGTGATGTTTTTTTTTTCAATAGCAAGTAATCTTGTGTGACTTCAAACATCATTCTCTCTCCAACCCTTTTCCCTTGAACAACACAATTCTACTGAAAGTGTCTCCTTCAAACCCTAAACCCTAATGTCAAAATAAAAAATTTAAGAACTTCGGTTTTTATTCTAGTACATCGTTAAAGATGAACACATGAACCCATTTTTGAGTAGATTTTTAGAGGCGAAGCTGTTTGCAAAATGAATCATAATATTTCCATGTAAAAAATATAAAACCTTAATTAAATTATAAAAAAAAATATTAAACAAATTACTTATTAAACTTTTTATTTGTTTAACACATCACCTTCCAACGAAAGAATTATATTGAATTTATTTAACAAATATTTGAACTTAATTAGGAAAAAACAAATGTAAAAATAAAAATAATCAAAATATAGAAATAACTTAATTAATCCAAAATTAAAAACCTTTTCATGAAAACTAACGTTTTGCGGGGTTATTCAGGGTCACAAGAATTCAAGGTGGTAGCCGTTTTACACGTGCATATTTATTACAAGTTTACACACCTACTTGAGCTTAAATAACCGTTCTTCTCAAACAAAAATAGAAGCATTACGTAAGAATTATTACTTTTTGTCACGAATATGATTTATCAGAGGCAACCCAAAGATGGACTAGTAAGGTAATTTCTTTTAAAAAGTAAATCATAAATATAATAATAATAATAATAATAATTATTATTATTATTATTATTATTATATAATATATAGATTTATACGCACTACAATATTTTGTAGTTTAGACCACATTAAATTAGACAACGACTAAATAAATGTGATCTAAACATATAATAAATAATATTTTTATAAATGTTATATAAATATCATGAAAGCTCATGATTATATAACTGTTGTTTTAAACTATGTGGACAAAACCAGTATAAATGTGGTATAAAAGTATAGATGGAGTCTAAAATCAACCTAAAAAACTGTTTTCTATTATGAGGATTTTAAGCAACGGTTTAAAAAATATTGTCGTACTAAAAATCGTTATTTATTACCTATAGCTACACTCACCTATATCACGTCTAAAAAATTGTAGTCTATCTTTAGACCATAGTTTTTATAATTTAGATATTACAATTTTATGTTGTTATTTAAAGTAAATTTTGTTATAGTGACGTATTTTTTCATATCAATATATAATTATGGTTGTTGATATATCAATATATAAGTATGGTTGTTGATAGTAGAATAAGTATATAAATTTAAGATGTAAACAAATAATTACTTAATAGTAAATTTGGAACATGCAAAAACTAATATACATTCTTTGATAAATTTTGAATAACATATTTTTTATTATTATATTTAATTAATAAATAAAAAGAAAAAGCAAATGTTTAACAAAAAAATAAATAAATATTAAAAACCATAAAAATCGATCTAAACTAAATCGCACACAATTGGTTTGATTCAATTTCTTTTTCTTTCAAATTGAATCAAACTAAATTATATATAATTATTACGTTTAAGCGTAGTTTTAACGAAAAAAACTAAATCATACCACACTGTAAATACCTTACATGAAATCATACACATTAACTTATGTGTATATTATATAACATATAAACTAGATGATGTGTACTTTGAATAATGCATATATTATGCTATGTATTTCTTAGATGTTGATTATATTAGACTGTTAATATATGATGTAGATAAAATGCTTATTACTAAGTATTTTAACTTTATAAAATGAAGATTATTTTTCATATCTTTCTTCTAATAAGGTTTTAATGAAAATGCTTGCTCATTGGTTGTCTTGTTTATAGAAGTTATAAAAAATTTGGTTTAGTACATAATCCATAGTAAAATTATGTTAATTTTAATATGTTTAGCTTTTGAAGGTAGAATTAGTTTATTTTTTTCTAGAGTTTGATTATATTGAAAAATTTAATTATTGTTCACCCTTTTGACTATCTTAATTTTGATATAGGTTCAATTCAATCGATTTCGGTTTAATTTGGGTTTAACCCAATCCAAATTTGTTAGAATACAATATCCAATATACTTTTTTTCAATTTGACTTAACTTAACTTGCTATTGGAATCGAGTTAAATCTAATCCATCATTGAATCCAACGTAATGTTTTTTCTTAATTGGGGCTCAACCTAATTTATGTCAAATCGCTATCAATCTGACTTTGTCTCATGACAACATGACCTAACCTTAGTACAGTTTGATATAGGTTGAGCTAAGCCTGAACACCTTAACTTGCACCTGATCTGATTTAACCTGCTTAAAGTCTATTTCAATGTTGTTTGAGATGGATCGATATAACCTCAAACCCAACTCAGCTCAACACAGTATGGGTTCAATCCAACTCGATCTTACTTGGACCCAATTCCACTCAACACAATATGAACCCAATCCAACTCAGTTTGACTTGGACCCAATTCCACTCAACACTACTTAGGTCTGATCCAACTTAATAGACAAATATATACTCAACATGTTCCACTCTGACCTAGACTTGATCTAACATAACCTAACTCGATCTCAACTTGATATGGTCCCAATCCCATTTAAGTCGACTTGAGCCAATTCTAAACATTATAATAACTTAGGTTTGCATTTGTGTTGAGCAAATAATTTTTGTGTGTAAATATTTTTTAAGTGACATTTTTTTTTTCATTTTAAAGAAGATATTTTGTTTTAAAAAATTGTTCATGGGCTAAATCTGATCGATGAAACTTTTATGGACATTTTCATCTTATAAACTTTATTTTAATGTGTACTTTTTTAATTTTGTAGATTTTTTAACCTTGACTCTCGTAAGTTAGGATGAAGACTATAGAGGCTAAGCTAAATTGACATATTTAAATGTAGAAATACTAAACTTTTATTCTTTTAGAAGTAATGAATCTCTATGCATTACTAAAATAATTTGACTTGAATGGGCAAGATCATCTCTTAAAGTTGAGAAATTAATTATAATATTTTAGAATGTATTTACAAAGTTTTGAACAATTTTTTTATTATATATATATATATATATATATATATATATATTTTTCGTGTTCAAATACTACAAAAAATAAATATTTAGCATTAGTTAAATGTTGACGCTTACAAGCAAAAACTGACACTATATAGTTATTATTATTAGACTTGGGTTACATGTGTATGCGTCTCTTAAATCATGTAGGTTATGTTAGTGTTGGCTTTTAAAAGCCAACTTTAAGTAATAATCAACCTTAACTCATCACTAATTTTTGAATTAAAACAATTTAATGTCGATTTTAAAACTTATTTAATTTAGTTGACAATGAATAAAATCTATTTTTAATTTTATTTTAACTTATGTAGGTTTGGTCAACACTAATAACAATCACTTAAAAAATTTTATGGTACAATGTCTCTATTTTTAAAACAGAAATTTAAATAAAAAATAGAAAAAAAGAGAGTGTATGAAGCAAACAAGGAGAAGAGTGTAATTAAAGATGATGAGAGGAAAAATATGGATGAAAGAGATGTGTATGGATGATACAATGAGTGCAAGGAGATTAATACGAGTGAAAGGGATGAGATTGAACGAAGGAAATGAGTGTATGGAGATATATGAACGTGGATGAAGAATATGAGTATAATTCAATTTATATAGAAAGTGAGAGGAAAATTCTGACTAAGGAGATTTATCAATATTTAAATTTGGACTTGTAAATTAAAAATAATCTAAGATTCATATTAGTTGTCATAAGCACACATCCGATTCATCAACTTCGGTAAATATATATATATATATATATATATATATATATATATATATATATATATATATATATATATATATATATTAGTGTCAATATGTTCAACATAAAACTTATTTATTTTTAATATTTATTAAGTGTGACAAAATGAGTCTGTTTGGCCCGACCCATCAATGGTCGAACTAGCCTATAAAAGAAAAACGGACCAATAATGATAACTCGTCCAGGATGAGTTAACATGCTGGGCTGGACTGGCCATAACACTATTTTTTAATATTTTTTTGAGGGTTACGTATAATTTTAGTCTTTGAACTTTGACAAAAAATTGAAATTTGTCCATGTTTGAAACTTCAATACATTTTGATTTCTAAACTTTAAAAATGAATGAATATAGTCTTTTAATCCAATTATGTTAACTTTCTTTAGGTGGAAAACACATTTCCCAGAAAATATTGAACCGAGAATGTGTTAAATGATATAAACAACTCTAATACTAACATGAAACGTGTTTGACACGTCAAAAAAAAGTTAATGTAATTGAGTTAAAATGACTATATTAATTCATTTTTAAACTTTAGGGACCAAAATATATCGTAGTTTCAAACAATAACGAATTTCAATTTTGGATCAAAGTTCAGAAACTAAAAACATACTTAACCATTTTTTTAATTTATTTTCAAATTTTTTATTTTTAAAATTTGTTTATATATGCATGTAAATGAATATTAATAACATATTTAATCATATAAAATATTTTGTAAACTTTTAATTGATTAATTAAATAAATTAAAATGATTATTGCATTTACATGTTAAATTATTTTATTATCACTAATAATTAAAACTTAATTGGAAAGTTTTAATGATTTAAATATAATACTGTTATATATTTACACCTTTAAAAAATTAATCTTTTTAATTATTATTATTATTATTTTTTTTTAAAACAAGCCAGCGGACCCAAACGAGCTAACTTGTATTTTGACCGTCAAATTGACGATTAGATGGACCAAGTCAAAATTGACTGATGGGTTGAAATCTTCAATCTAGCCTGCTCCTTATAACATAGGCTGACTCATCAAGTTTAATCCGTTTTGTCACTCCTGATAATTACTTTAGTTATTATGTCTAATCTGACGATGATCTCACCCTAATACACATATTTATTTCTTTACAAAAGTTACTAATAATTTTATGTTTTTTTTAAAGAACTTTTTTGCTTTATATAAAAATCAATTTAACCGGATGTTTTAACATTTATCATTAAGCGAATTTTAGTTTACGCTAATTCAACACTAACTCAAATATTTATTTTTGTTTTAAATTTAAAAATAATTTGCAATTCTAACTTAAAATTATATATATATATATATATATATATATATATATATATATATATATATATATATATATATATATATATATATATATATATATATATTTTTATTT
>Ga0214544_1003272_pt1 | contig 33692 bp, 15 predicted proteins | sample CNSS3metaG_FD_160074 | JGI IMG/M metagenome (GOLD analysis project Ga0214544, IMG submission 160074) | Root nodule microbial communities from cowpea collected in UCLA plant growth center, Los Angeles, California, USA - CNSS3 | ecosystem: Host-associated > Plants > Roots > Nodule | place: USA...
CATGATGCATGTTGCCAAACACTATGGTCAAGTTCACATGTTTTTTGTGCATGGTATTTCTGAAGCAAAAGTGGTGGAAAATGATTTAGAAGATAAACTGGGTTATTAGTGTGGGATGACTTAGAGAATGGAGAGAGCAGTCATATCAATGATAATGACAAGAAGGTTTAAGATGAGGTGGACAAGATTAATTAGGAGGTTCAAGAGGAGGTTAATGAGGAAGTTCAAGATGATAGGCATGAATCTGAGGTTGAGGTTGAGGTTGGTTTTGGTTACTTTGAGGTTGAAGTGCAAATGGGGGGTGATGGTTTAAGTGAATGTGAGGTGCAATCTCACGTGAGGAATCATTTGCCTCAAGTTAACAAAACTGATATGAAGGGTGACGAAGGAGTTCAAGATGAGGTTTAGCATAAGGCGAGCGATGAAGTACATCAATAAGAAGTTAGAACCTAAAATAGAATAGAACAAAACAACTAATTTATTGTGCACCTAGATATAGATTACATCATTGATCATTCATAGCATCCAAACTTAAAGCTTAATGCAAACTTTTGATTAGAAAGGTCCAAGACATTAGGGTTCTTATTAATAAGTTTAGACTTGTCACTAACACATTAGGAATTGTTACATAGTGGTGTAAAGGCTAGAGTAGGAATTGGATGTATATTCTTTAGTGTTTTTCATATTGATTATTCTCTTATGTTGCATGATTATGATTGACTGAGAAGTCATTTGCTCTTGCATTAGCCTAATGGGTTGACCTGGATTTTTTATTAATAATTTTATCTTTCATGAGGACATGAAAAACTTTAAATTTTTTTGTATTTTTATAATTGGCATTATCATGTTTTTATTATGTTTATTTTTTATCTTTTATTAGTATTTTTTTTTATATAACTAAGGGTTTATTAAATAGTTTTAGAAAAGACAAGTATTTTGTCTTTTATTAGATAATTTAGATTTTATTATATAATTTTAGAAAAGATAAGTATTTTATCATTTATTAGATAATTCAATTTTTATTTATTAAATTGGAAAAAATAAGTATTTGATTTATATTTTGTAGATAAGTGGAAATCTCAGAGATTTAAGAAGTTATCAACATAATCAAATATCAATAGAGTTGGTAACTTCAATTACAAATTCAAGTGCAAATTTCAAGTTAAGTCTAGTTCTGAAAGTCCTTAAATAGAAGGCTCTACACAGTTAAAAATAAGTCTAGTTCTGGAGGCTAGAGACATTCATTATTATTCGTTTTCCTAGAGTTTAGAATGTATAGGAGTAATTAACTCCTATATTCACGGGGGTTTGACGTAATGTATCTTTAATCTTTATGATTTCTACTATTCAATATATATTTCTTTTCAATATTCTTGTGTTCTATTACCGTTTTTAGTTGCATGAATTGATTGTTTGCATATTTATGGGTATCTAATCATTGGACACAATGTTAGAACCTAGAACACAATAGAAACTCTAATTGATTGTGCATCTAGACATGGACTACATCATTGGTCATTCCTAGCATCCAAATTTAAAGCTTAATGCAAACTTTTAATTATGAAAAGGTCTAATAAGAAAAGGTCTAGGACATTAGGGTTCTTATTAAGAAGTTTAGACTTTTAATAAGAAAAAAAATGAGTTAAGCACAAAATTTTGTTGCAATTTTATGTTTGGTTTATTGATTTATTGAATTGCAATTAGTCTTTTCTTAGAGTCTTCGCATTGTCTCCTTTAACTCTTTTTTGTAGTCCTATTTTATTTTTAATTTATTGTGTTGTGTCTTTAAAATTTCTTGAAGTTTTGTCTAGAGTTTTGTATTTTCTTTGATCTCTTGAGTCAAGATTTAGATCTCGCAACGTTTTTTACATTGTTTGTTCACTCTTTGCTTAAGCTACAGGAGTTATTTGCCATGTACTAAAGAGAATTTGAGTGGTAAAAGGTGAGAGAATACATTCAAGAAATAACCTATAAGTGTGATACACAAGTGAGAATTTGAGTGAAACACTTAAAAGAATGGTGATGTCCTAAATATATTTTATTATACTAAACATTTTCTTGCAGGAACTAGCAATATTGAGTAATGCAACATGTTTCCACAAAGGCATCCTTCTAGAACTGGTTTAACATATAGTTTACATTATCCTACTCCCAACCAGGATCATTTGGTTAGAGGACTTGAACGTACCAAGAGAGTGACACGTAGAGATACATCTAGTGTTTATGGGGCCGTGGTGGAGGATGTCAATGCCTTGGAATCCAGAATTATAAAGTTAAATGGCAAGATTCCTAGTATTAAAAGGAAGCACAATCTTGACAGAAAATCATTGTCAAATACAAGTGCACTAAGATGTTCTAAATGTGAAGGCTATAGGCATGAAATTCATCAATGTCCTAATGGGGATGCAAGTCCCATGACTAATGAAGACCTCAAGAACTACATTTTTTAATTGAAAGAGGAGGAAGAAAGGGCAATGCAAAAATTCGATGTATTGAAAAGAAGACAAGAGCGAAAGCTAAAAAGAGCATATGAGAATAAAACACTTATAGGAAATGAAGCAAAGGAAAGAGAGAAAAAGAAGAGAAAGAAAAAAAAAAAATATATATATATATATATATATATATATATATATATATATATGAGAGAGAGAGGGAGAGAGAGAGAGAAAAAGGAGAAAGAAGAGCGAGAAAAAGAAAAGAAAGAAGAGACTAGAAAAAGAGAGGGGAAGAAAAGAGAGAAAAAAAAAGAAAGAAAGAAGATAGCATTATGAATTATTAATGAAGAAAGGTACTAACTTTCCTCTTATTGTTTTATTGCCTAGGGAAGAATTATTCATCCAAGAGCAATGACGTCAACAATGGAAAGAATAAAGGATACTTATGGAAGACTTGTTCATCAAGCGACAATGGGATCAACAATGGGAAGAAGAAATGACGATAAAAAGGAGGGAACAAGCTTAGAAATATATGCTCATGAATTAGCTTGTTTACCCATTCCTAACAAACCTACGGGTGATCAAAGTCATACCTATAGTTTGGTTGTTTGTTTGTGCAATATTCCTTAGCTTTTCTTTAAGCATTACATCTTTAATTTAAAATTTTTTGATACTTTGTGCAGGTGGGTATTTGACCTTAGAGGCAGACCTCCAAAATCTTTGATAATAAGATATTGGCCTCTTCTAGGATCCAAATCTCGTTTTAATAGAATTTCTATTTTTTTTTATTATTTTAGATTTGTGTCTTTGATTTATATTTGTGTGTACTTTGGACAAGGTGTATCATAGAGATATATAACCTCATTAAAATATAAAAATATATATTAAAATTTTAAAAGTAAAAGTATTCAACTCACAACTTAAAAAAAAAAAAATTAACCCTGATTTCTTTTTATGAATAGAAATAGTCGATGTAAGGTTAACATCTTATTCATCTCAAGTAAAATATTTTCTTTTAAAAAAATTAATCAATTTAAGAATGGTTTAATATTTTATATAATTTTATTTAATTTAAAAATCATTTTTAAACTACATTAGTTTTACAAATTTAATTAAAGATAAATTATCTTAAGGATAATGACTTCTTTATACATAATCAACTTTCATACTCTAATATGATTTCAAATTTTTCTTTTTAAGTTTTTCTATAAACTAATAGAATTACTCCTTTATTTATCTATTTTGTTTATTTTCATTCATAATATCTATCTAAAAAATAAAACTCAATAAAATAATTTTTTAAAAATAAATATGTAAAAATTAAATAAAATAATTCAAATTTAATATATCTAATATTTTAAAAATTCTTATAATTTTCTATCCGAATCCATAATCATAATCATATATCACATTTTGAAGACATACCAATAGTTCACCATATGTAGGAAAGACAAGGTTTTAATATGTTAATCATTTTCCATATCCATTAAGAATTTCCCCCCATTTTATCTTCCAATGTTGTGATGATTCACTTCATATTTGAAAAGACTTCATAATTGGTGTAAGATTTTCTTAAAGGGTGTGTGTATATAAATTTGATAAATGCATATATAAATAAAATTTTGAATAAATACAATTTGTTTAAAAGAAATCAATAATCTAGTAGTTATTTATCACAAGTAGAGGGAGAATATGGGACATAGAGGTACACACTTTTGAGAAGTTGACAAAGGACATTAATGCACTAATAGACGGCCAAATAATTTAATTACATAACCATTATTCATAGACATGTGTACCAAACAAGTCACCAACTTGGGGCCAAAAACTCAATGACAAATCACATATATGTTGTTTTAAAAATTCTAATCATATTATTCTTTTCTTTTTATGGTTGATGTGAGAATTAGATGAAGAAAAGACTCATTCAATTTTTGTAGGACTCGTTTGATTTTAAATTCATAATTTTAATAACTACTAAGGTATGATTATAAATTTAAACTATACAATCATATACAAATAATTAAGAGTATCATGAAAAAAGTTCACCTTAAATCCTTTTGAAAGGGAGAAATATAATGAAAAGTGAAATCAGGTTCTTCATTTACCAAATTAATTTATACGTAAATTAAATGATAAATTTTGGAGAAGTTGATATAATATATTTTTTACAAATTAATTTTTGCATATAATAATTTCAACTTGTACAATATTTGATATCTTTTTTTCTAATAAAAGTGTTCATTTGAGAAGTTTCTACGTACCCTCCTGAGAATAAAAGTATTTTAGTCATGTGCTACATTAAAATTACTATGTGAATTTAAAGTTTTAATTTTAATTACGTTTAAAATTTATTTAGTGGTTTATGCATATCATTTTCCTTTTTATGATAATAAGAGTTATATTACTTTTTTCTGTCTCTATCACAAAAATATATATTTCCCCTTGTCTAAAATAATATCTGTTTTATTTTGTTATAGTTGTTCCAAAGTGATAATATTTTTTAAGTGTTTTCCAAAAATGATCTTTCGTATAAGTAAGATTATTCACAATCTCATTTAAATTGAAAACATCCGAGTAGTTATATTTGTATAAGTCATTGAAAATATAATCACCATTGAAAAGAATTTTAAAATTATTAAATAAGATAAACGTAATTATTATATTAGTTTATATATTTATGTTTACAATACATTACATGCTTTTATATCAAAATATAATACTCTCTTTGAGAGGATAAAGAGTTATAACAGGTGAATAATGTATAACACAAAGAATCTGTCATCAAGGTAGATGTGCACAGAGAACATAAGAGTTGTGTGCAGACTTATGTATGACCTAATTAGAGGAACCCAAATTTGATCATAAATAAGAAATGGATATACTTTAATAAATATAATGTTATTCAAATGAACTAAAAAGCATAAAGTTCAAGTTTTTATAGTGTCCAAATGTACATGTTGCCATAGCATTGGTGCAGATTATTGTTTTTAACTCGTCTTATATATTTTGGTTATCAAAAAACCGAAGCATACAATGACGCGGTGACATTTTTGTAATTTCACCCAACTTTTATGCTTCGGTTCATAGAACACCCGAAGCCAAAAACGATTTTATGCTTCGGTTGATAAAAAAATCGATGCCAAAAGCTAGCATATGCCTCGATTGTGGATAATCGAAGCCAAAAACTCACATATTTGGCCTCGGGTGACAAACAACTCGTGCCAAAATGCGAACCTTTTTTTTTCTTTTTCTTCTTCCTCGCCGCACTCTCCATTTCTCTCCACAACTCCATTTCTCTCTTCTCTCTCCCTGCAACCTACCCCTCCACCGTCACTGCCACCATGTTGCTCTGGCCACCGTCGCGTTGTCGTCGCTGGTTCGTTGCACCTCCATTTCTTGTTTCCTTGATTAAAGTTTATATGTAGTTTTTAGGGTTTGTTGAAAAGAGGGGGGCTGAAATGCAAAGTGGAAGAGGGGCTGAAACCAGGGGCTCAGACGTTGGCAGATCTAGGCACGTTGGCGATGTTGGACCAAAGTCGGGAAGCAGAAGTAGTGCTAACCAGATTTGGAATGAAGACGGTGTTGGACCAACACGACTTTCTTCCTCATTTCCTCTCCTGCGCGAGACAGATCGCTTCTTCTTCCTCGTCGGTTTTGACAACACCAACCTCCATCTTTGCTTCATCGTGCCATCCCGCGACTGTCTTGCTAGTGCGAACAAGGGGCGCGTCTATTATGCTATGGTTAGGCTATTTTGTTGATTCCATCGATCACATTTGGAATTGTATTTGATCCTTACTTAAATTGTTATTCACTTTTGGTTAACTTATTTTTTCAACAACAGGAGGAGTAGTTGGTTTGATACTTTTGTTGCTACTGGTTAAGGCATTGTTTTATGCGTATGAGTATTATGAGAAGAGAGGAGAGAAATTCTTGGAGGAGGACGAAAACTATGTTTCTGTTCCGGAAGGAGTAGCGTGGGAGTTATTGTTTGAAGGAATAAAGGATGGAATTGTTGAGGCATGGAAGATGTTTCCTTCTTTGGATATTGTTGAAATCTTTGGTGCTGTGTTGAAGAAGAATGGTAGGATTTAATGGACGGTTGAAGGGATGGAGGGAATACCCTTAGCTGAAAATAGGACTTATTTTACTGGACTTTACGGTGCACTCTTATAAGCAAATCTGAGATTCCTGATTTCCACCGTGCTCTCGAACAACTTACCACAACTGTAGTGGTGTTCCTAAAAAATGTTCCCTATGGCCTCGGTTCTTGCCATAACCAAGGCCAAATGCTCTGCCAATTTTTAAATTAATTAAAAATTTTGTGATCCTATGACTTCGGTTCAAGCGTGACCTGAGGCAGAAAAGTGCTTTATGACTTCGGTTAACACCCGGGGCCTTTTGGCCTCGCCCCAATATGCCTCGGTTCTAAAACCGATGCAGAATAACAAAAACAACTGGGGCCAAAAGCTTTTACTGCACTGATGTAGGTAAATTTAGAATTCTTAAGTTTAGTTATCTTGTGAATCAAGTTAAATTATTCTTAAAATCAATTTAGTAACAACATAATTAATTAGAAGTTATTATTAGAATTGCTAAAATTGTTGAAATTGTCACACTAATCATTTAGGTCATTATATGTAATTATTAAGTCAAGTATGGAGAATGAACATTGACTCTGCAACCAGATTAATCCATTAAGTTAATATCATAATCTCATTAGAAAATTATTTTCGTTTAAAACTTAATCTCTTTTCTCATTTGAAACTACGAAATTTGGAAATAAAAAATTAGAGAAAGAAGTATCTGAGGGTTCTTGGAGACATTAGTACAATTTTTTAGATTTTATCAAAATTCAAAGAAGATTGGATTGGTTCTAGGGTTCCTTGTTTGGCCTAGGATTGAGATGTAAAATCTTCACATTACATAGGTGTACTCATTTCATAATTTTTATTGTTGTTTTTCTATATTTCTTTCACCATGTAAGTGATACTTGGGGTAATTGTGTGTTGAATTACCTTGATTGAAAATCTTGAAATGTATTTTAAGTTTTTGTATATCTGGAATGTAGGTTTTATATAAATGAATCTTGTAATCTTAACTCTTAATATTTTAATGAAATTATAGCTTAGGTTGCTAGAAAGGGGATGTAAATTCATAAAGAATCAAATTAATATAAAATTTATTCATTCTTTCATTATCTTTATGTATCATAATAATTATAAAGGTTTTAAAAACTAAGCATTCCACCTACACTTTATCAAATTATTAAACCATTTCAAAACTTAAAATAATCAAATTTTTAGCGCAACCAATTCACCTTCTTCGTTGGGAAAACACTGCAAAAAAAGTGACATTTGTGACAGTTAAAATTATAAGTTTTAGCAGTTAAAAATTATCATAAATGAAATTTCTAACGGTTTAAAAAATCGTTAGATGTACACATGTCAAAAACTATTTTGTGACAAAAAAAAATGTAATCGCTGGTATTGTCAGAAAAAAAAATACTAGCAGTTAAAAATCGCTAAAAATTTACTTTTAATTTATGATGTTTTATCATATTTTGACAGTTCAAAATCGTCATAAAATATATCATATTTACTAAAAATCAAGCTACCTCAACAATGTTTCAACGAGGTAACTACTTATTGAAATTAATATTTTCTTGATTTCTGCTTGATATTAATCTTGTAGGATTCCAATTCCAAATCGATTCTCTCCAACTCCTCCTTCAAAGACATAAATTCAATTAAATCCATAAATCTTATGCTAAAAAAATGAAAATCAATAGAGCATACTAATAGCAGAATCAATAGAGAAAGGAAAGAAGAAGTTCTACCTTCTATAAATTTAATTTACAGTAGAAGACGTGAAGCTCGAATGACAATCTTCGAGGATACATATCCTCTATCACATTCCTCAACTAATACTCGTTTTGAGACACTCTTAATATCTCAATATAAAATTTTTAAATTTAATTATATAAATTTAAAATAATATAAAAAATTATGATGGTTAAATAAAACTAACATAAATGTAAATATTTGTATCGTTTTACTTCACTGTCAGAAAAAAAAATGATAATAAATTTTTTTTTTTTTGTGGTGAAGTATGTTATTTTAAATTATAATAGACCTAAATTTAATTGAGTAACTTTTTAGAAATAATATTAGTTAAAAAATAATTGCTTTTATATTTCTCCCACGGGGAGTTTATATATTTTTTACAAAAATTATATTTTGATATATATAATAATTCTATATTATTTTATAAATAAATTTTTTTAATATTTTAAAAAAATTATATTTTAATATACTCAATAATTTTATATTGTTTAGAGTTGAAATCAATAAAAGTTAACTCAAATATATTTTCTTTTCCTTGATCTTCTGAAATACAGATCAAACTATTAGAGAGTTTTAAATTATAATACAAATAATATTTTTAATGTGATGATTGATTATTACAATTTAAGAAAACATACATTTAAAATGTGCGATGTGTTATGTCTAAGCTTTCGTTTATTTGGCTAGAGGAAGAAAAAATTCATTTATTATACATTTATGATTTATTATCTGTTTCCCAAATAATTAATCACTACTCACCAACCTCAATTACGTCTCCATTTGGTTGCAATATTGGCCAGTCAAAATTTGGAGTGCATTTATTCATAACTATTCTCAATGGATTTCACTAGTATCATTGACCCAAATTATACAAGCAATTAATATTTAATGTTATCATATTATGTTATTAATTACTCAACTAATTTCTTTAAGTATTCGTTTAAGGGTTTTTTTCAAAAATTAAGAAAACTTAATAACTTTTTTAATTTTTATAATATAATTTTAATATATATATATATATATATATATATATATATATATATATATATATAATTACATACTTTTAAGTTTATTAAAGTATAAATAAAACCGGTCTTTTATATATCTAATTTAAAGGCATAACTTTTGTTAAGTATTATGAGTTACTTCATCTTACATGAGAAACTTCTATCAAATTTTGCCGCAAGACGCATTTATTATGTTTGTCTAACTCATTGAATCATTATATCTTGAATAATTCATTAAATTTTTTAACTTAATATGTACATTACGTATCAACATTTCAGTTATCTTTTTGAGGAATGTAGATACAAAATACATGAACTTTTCATTTCTACTAACATATATACTTATATCAACGTCACATCGCTTAGAGAATTTAATTACTTAACCAAAACCTTAACTTAAAATCATTCCAAAGCTCACAACATTGTAAAATCAATTTAAAAGTCATATACCACTATCATAGTTCAACATGACTGCTTCATACCCAAATATAAATATCAACATCATAATTCAAAGTAATGCAAATACTCAGAAATTACTTTTAATGACAAACAAAATCAAATAAAACAAAAAAAAAAATTAATTCATAGTTACAATTATAGATATTCGTAAACCTTAGTTTTATGAAAACAAGTTATAATAAGTCCAATTTATGATAAATATTTGTAGATCTATTATAATAAGTCCAACTTAATACGATAAATCCAACTTACTGTGATCAGTATTTATAGACTTGATATAATAAATCCAACTTACTATAATAGATATTTCTAAACATGATATAATGAGTTGGACTTACTATGACATGTTCCAAAATACTTGACTTAGTAAGTCCAACTTATTATGACAGATATTCCTAAACCTGATATAATAAGTGATTTCTTTTTTGTTAAAATATACATTTGATCTTTATTTTCATTCATTTGTGTCAATTCAGTCCTTAATATATTTTTTTTGTTCAATCAAGTCATAATTTTCATCAACTTTGTTCAGTATGATCTTTTTTGCTAACATTGTTTAAATAATTAACGGTAATGAGCAGTAATTACCACGTGTCACTGTGTTTTTTTTTTTTTAATGACCACGTGTCAACTTAGAGCATGCCACATGTTAGAGTTATTGTTTTATATTTAATTTTGTTCTTATATTTGTTATCTTTGTTCAATTTCGTCCTATTTTTTTTTAAATGGAGCAAGTTTGTTTATCTCCAAATTTAAACCAAATTTAATTTTTTTATAAATTTTAAAATGTAAATTTTAATAAAAACATCATTATAATTTTTATATAAAAAATAAATTTGGTCTCAATTTGAAGAGGGACAAAATTGTAATATTTAAAAAAAAGACTAAATTGAATAAAAATAAAAAATATAGAGACTAAATTGAATATAAAACATTAACTTTGACATGTGGCACATTGTTGGGTTGAGACATGAACATTTTTTTCAAAAATTAAAATAATTAAAAAAACCATGAAGTGACATGTGGTAGTCCGTATTCATTATCTTTAATTATTTAAACCACAATAGCCAGAAAAAACAAATTGAACAAAATTGACAAAAATTGGAATTTGATTGAACAAAAAAAATATTAGGACAAAATCGACAAAATTAAACAAAAATAGGAACCAAATATATATTTTAATTTTTTTTTAACTTTCTTCCATTCATAATATAATACTGCATGCATGTCACAATATACAATTTTCAGATATAATAATTTCATTAACTTAATTTATCCGACAAATATTATTCAAAACATACTTACTCTATCAAATTATATATAAAACTAAAAATTTTACAACTTCAGAATTTCTATATACACTCGTAAAAAGATAACACATTGTGCATAAACATTAACCCTGTGTTCGCTTCTGCTGATGTTACTATTACCATAGATTTGCTGCGACGGATTTGTGAATAAAATCATGTTCACACGCATTAATTTGAAAGGAAATGAAGGAGAGGATTCAGAAAATATCATTTTAATTGCATCCTCTCTAAACAAAGAGATTTGAGCTGATACATATCTGTTTTACAAATTTATCCCTACATATACTAAATTATTTATGTTAACTATCATATTTTTTTAAATAATTATTATATATATTATTAATTATATATATATATATATGAACATATTATTAATTATTATATATATAAATATATTATTATTTATTATTATAATTTATTATATATAATAAATAATAATATATTTATATATATAATTATTATTATTATTATCATTAATAATATATCTAAATATATAATAATTAAAATATTGTCAAAAATATAATAAAATTAATATATTAATATATAACAATTAATATATAAAATAATTATTATTTTTAAGTATAATAATAATAATTATTATATATAAATATGTAGAATAATTAATATTAATTAAAATATTATTAAAAAATAATATATATAATAATTACTATTATTAATTTTTGCATAACTTGTTTTTAAATTTAATTGTATAAATTTTTTCAAATTCATAAAAATTTAAATTTTTTTATTTTAAAAATTCATATAATTTTAATATTTTTTTAATTCATATTAATTATTTGTAATTGTTTTCATAATATCAAATTAAAAAATCATTTTCTTTTTTCATCAAGGGTATTTTGATAACTTTATAATTCTATCTATTTTTACAATTTATTTTATCTATCACATCAATCAAATTTCTCACTAACTTTCATACAACTTATCTTCAAATTTACTCATTTTACCCTCTAAATCCACTCAAAAAAAATACACATATTCATTCATTCAAATCCTCACAAATCCATTTCACACTCTCTCTCAAATCCATTCACACAATAGAACACACCCTAAGAGTTCTACAGCTTATCAGAAACACTTAAAAAACTTTTTAAATGTATACTTAATAAGGAAACACCTGAAACTAAATAATGGTTTTTAAGAAACATTTGTAATAATGAATCCAAAATATGAGTTGAAAGTTTAATTTTAGATGCTTTAAGTTTATAAGTTGAAAATAATATTATGATTTCCTATATTGTTGAGTAATGACTTATAATATTGATTTTTTTTATTGTATTTCCTTAGAAATAGTTCATTTCAGAATTGGTTCTTTACTTGAAAACTGAATATTGTAATAAAGTCCTTGACAACCACTATATAAAGACTTTGAACTAAAACGAAATTAAATACCTATACTATACACAAAAAATTGTTTCAATGTTAAAGTGGTTAAAATGAAAGGTTAATTTAATTAATGCCATGAGTCTTATAATAAATTACAATAACATTTCAAATTAATGTGTAATTTTCTTTCAAGTGATAATGGTTGTATGAGCAACTTTGCTTTATAAGCAAATGTCGCTTCATCTGCTTTAAATTTTGTAAAAAATATCTTCAAGTTATATACATACAAAAAGTGATACTTTGATATTTATGAAAAGGAAACGCATCTAAATGATAAAAAATATTAATATTTTAGTTACGTATTTTTGTATATTTCAACTTAAATTATTATATTATTAAAGTCAGTTATAATTGGATTTTCCTTAAATAAATCGTGTATATCAAAAAGGTGCATCAACATTTAATATACATTTAGAAGAAAAAAAATGATAAATTTATAAATTATGTGATGTGATAAAAAAATAAAATAAACACGTAATGGATATATACAAAATTAAAGTATATATATTTCATTACTCACTTTTTAGCAGTTATGCAGCATTTTCTCCTTAAAGGATTTGTTAGAACCACAAGAAAAAGCGACCCTAGACTATAGCAAGAGCTTCAGTTTTTCATCCCTGTAATACAAGATGAAATTGAGTCGTTCATGTCTATTTCACCATTTTCACAACACATTGCTCAAACTACACTGCACTGATACAACGAGAAGTGCCTTCACTGTAGCAATGGTCATTTCCATGGTTTACACTTGCGCATTTGGGCACTGATGTTACCTCACGAAGCATTTTAACCACGTTTCTCATTGTGGGGCGAGTTATCGGGTTGGAGCTGGTGCACTGCATACCCACACTCAACACCTTGCTTATTTCTTCCCTGAATTTGTAGTCCAATGTAGGATCAACTACATCATCCACTTCTTCATGTTCCAATGCAGAGGAAACCCATTTCACCAAATCATTTTCACCATACTCTGGATCAATGGGGGGTCTCCCAGTTACCAACTCCAAAATCACCACTCCAAAACTGTATATGTCACATTTCTCATTCACCCTCAGAGTGTACGCGTATTCTGCACATCAATCAAGTAACCACATGTTCAACCAAATTCACAGCAAGACCAATTGCAAACTCAAAATGGTCTTAATTGATAATGCTTGATATTAGTTCATTCAGATGCAAAACAATAGAAAGTGGATATGTTTTCAAATGTGTCTCTGAACTAAATTTCACAAACCTGGTGCAATGTAGCCGTATGATCCTGCAATAACAGACATTGATTCTGTCCCATGGCCGGCTTTTGTCACTATTTTGGCAACTCCAAAATCTGCAACTTTTGCTACAAAATCTTCATCAACCAATATATTGTTAGATTTCACATCCCTGTGAACAATGGGTGGGACACAATCATGATGCAAATAAGAAAGCCCCTCAGCAGCATCAACAGCAATTTTACACCTTGTAGGCCAATCCAACAAGCTCTTCTTGCTGCTCTGTAACAAATCACCCAAACTCCCATTTGGCATGTATTCAAACACCAAAAGCTTGTCGTTCCCACTGTTGCAGCAACACCACAACCTCACTATATTCTTGTGCCTGATCCTCCCCAGTGCTTCTACTTCAGCTTCAAATTCATCTTTTCTGGAACCACCATTTTCATCCACTTTTTTTGGGGCTCCTCCGCTCAGTTTTTTCACTGCCACCACCTCACCGTTGCTGAGCACCACCTTGTATACCTTCCCAGATGCTCCCTTTCCTATCACATTGGCCTCATTCAGCAACTTAGCAACCTCTAACCCACTAAACCGCAGCTTGTGAAACGACTTCCAACTCGCAGTGCATAACCCTTTCTGCAATTTCTTCACCTTCCTGTACCTGAAGTAAAACCAAGCCACCCCAATAATGAACACAACTCCTGCAAGCACAAAAATGGACCACAAAATCCACATGTGCCTCCAGTTCTTATTCCTACCATAACAACTACAAAGCCCAGGGAGATGACTACAGAGGCCAGGATTCCCTATAAAACTCGTTTTGTAATTGGCATTGGCGTAAAGAGGAGGAATATCCCCAGAAAGCTGGTTGTAAGACAAATTCAACTCAGATAGCCTCAAGTTCTGCAACTGCAATGGAATCTCCCCAGAGAAATTGTTCCAAGAAAGATCAAGATAATTAAGCACAGGAAAGCTTCCTAATTCGCTTGGAACATTTCCATCCAACCTATTATGTGACAGATTAAGGTCAGTGACCTTGCTCAAGTAACCGATTCCACCGAAATTAAGATCACCAGAAAGTTGATTAGAACTAAGATCGAGATTAACCAACTGCTTCAACTTCACCATACTCCCCGGAATCTGACCCGAGAGGTTATTATTACTAGCAGCAAACTCCACAAGATTGTCCAATAACCCGATTTCCTCAGGAATCGACCCAGAAAACAGGTTATTTGAAAGCAACAAATTTGATAAGCTGGAAGAGCCAGAAATCCCCTTAGAAATGTGCCCAGAAAAATAATTTACCAAAAGCTCGAGCAATTGCAAACGGGGCAAACTCCAAACCCCTTCAGGAACACTTCCCGAGAGATTATTGTTCCTTAACCGAACCCTCATCAAACTCTTGCATTTCCCAAGACTCTCGGGAATTTCACCCGAAAACGAATTGTATATCAAGATTAGTTGCTCAAGCTGCCCCTGCCGGCAAATGCTCGCCGGAATTTCGCCGGAAAACCGGTTAAACGAAACGTCAATATGGTTCAGCGGCGAGTTACTCCCCAAATCACTCGGCAACGTTCCAACGAGTCTGTTACTGAAAAGTTTGAGTTCAGAGAGGTTCGGGGAACGCGCAATAGCCCCCGGCAAAAACCCTTCGAGTTTGTTCTCAAATAAATTTAGTGACTGGAGTGGCAACTCACACAACTCGGTCGGAATCGTCCCAGTCAACTCGTTCCTCGACGCATCGAATAGTTTCAAATTCGTCATCTTCGACATTCCTCTGGGTAGCTCCCCGGAGAGCGAATTTTGGTAAAGCTCAATTTGGGTCACGCGCGTGAAACGCGTGAACCATTGCGGAATGTTACCGGTGATGCTGTTCTGAGACAAGTCGAGGTTTGTCAAGTTACCGAGATTGCTGAAGGTGTCTGGAATGGGACCTCGAAGGTTGCACTGAGCGAGAAAAAGCGTTTCAAGGTTTCCGAGTTTCCAGAGTTCACTCGGCATGGGACCCGGCTCGAACAAGTTGTAAGCAAGTTGAAGGTGTTTCAGCGAAGTGAGGTTACCGAGTGAAGCAGGGATGGTACCTGTGAGAAGATTGCTAACGAGGTTGAGCGTTTCGAGGTGGGGTAGGGCGGCGAGGCTCTCCGGAATTTCTCCGGTGAGGTTGTTGGCGGAGAGGTCGAGGTAGCGGAGGGGGGTCAGTGCGGCGAGGGAGTCGATGGGACCCACAAGGGCGTTTTGGGAGAGGTCGAGATGGAGGAGGGAGCGGCAGAGGGAGACGGCGGAGAGGGTGGAGTTGATGAGGTTGTTGGAGAGGTTGAGGGAAGAGAGGGAGGGGAGGCGGCAGAGGGCGGCGGGGAAGGGGCCGGAGAGGAAGGAGTAAGAGATATCGACGGCGATGACGGCGGCGGAATGATTGTTGCAGGTGACGCCCCTCCACCGGCAGGGGGTGGAGGCGGCGGGGTGCCAGGAGGAGAGTGAGTTGTGGGGGTCGGAGAGGCGGCTGCGCGCCTCGAGGAGGAAAAGGCCGTCTTGGGTTAGAGAGAGAGAGTATCGTGGAGGAGAGAGAAGGAAGAGGAAGAAAAGAAAAAACACGAACATTCTGCCGAAGATAGAAAGATTTTGTGTTCGGAGTGGTCGTTTGTTTCAGTTTTTTCTATGTGAATTTGCATGACGAAACACTGCTACACTACATGTAACACACTGAGACAGAGTAAGGAACATCTGTGGGTCCCATCTTGGATTTGAAAATGGATCATAGAGACGTGTTAAACGCGTGCGAGAACACGAGAAGTCTTCACAGTTCATGCTCCATTTCACGTTTTTGGTGCATGTGTCTGCTCCATACTCCAAAATCTGATAAAGTCCATAACTCACTAGCTGTTACTTTATGTTTAAATATTTTGTTTTTGTATTTTATTTTCTATAATTTTAAAATTTATTGAATTTGTTATAATATTTATGTATTATATTAAACTTTAATTTTAAGGTTTCAATTCTCGATAGGACCACCTTGTCGGAGATGTTTTTCAGTGAAGTTTCCTACAAAATTTGTAGATATTAATATGATAGATTTTCTGAATGTTTGAGTTCTTGTTCACTATATCTGGCGTGTGATTCACGATACTATTTCCACTTTATTAAAGACAAATAACGTCTAAAGAAATAATGTTTGTTCTAAAACCTTTAGAAAATATGAATGGATCTTGGAAAAAAAATCGTAATCTATCCGTTTGAAATATTTAAGTGCAAAAAAATATATAAAGGAAAAATATATAAAGATTGAAAAGTAAAATATAAGGATGAAAAGAAAGATAAAGTTATTTCTATATTGATTCATTTATTTTCAAATTTACATTACACACTTATAGATATTGATTTTATTATCTTGATAAAATTTAATTAGAACTACACTTCATATTATTATGTATAATCACTCAAAATATGAACAATGATACAACCAAACTATAGAAAAATCCAACTAAGGTATAAAAAGATTACAAAAGATTTGGAAACATTTTTAAGCATTTGTTGAACCAAAGGATTGTATAAAATGTGTTCGAAACAATGTTAGTAATTTCTAAAAAAAAAACACAAAAACAAATTTATAAAAAAATTTGATTATTTACTGATTAATATCGATTACTTTTTTAAAAGAATAACTGATTATATCGTTCTTTTGTTAATTCTGTAAACCTAATTTCAACAATGTAATCAATTATTCTTGCTGTTAAAAGATTAAATACAAACTTTTTTTTCTCCACAAAGTTTCAGTTAATTAATTATATAAAGAACTAATAATATTTGCACTTAAGGGATTAAATGCAAACTTTATATCTCCACTCAGTTCAAGATAATTAAATATATCAAAATTAATCCATTATTTTAATTATTTTTGTTTTTCGTTAAAGTTAAAACTCAATAACAACAACCTAATATATTATAATGGATTATAACTTACTTATAATAATCCATTATGAGTAAAAGGTGTACTTGTACAACTTAAAAATAAAGTACGTTCAATCATAATAAACTATTTTGTCGTAAAATTTAGAAACATCGTTTAAAATATAATCAAATAGAAACTTAATTAATAAACATGATGCATAATCTAATACAAACTTATTAAAATGCAAAATAATCACTCGTTCAAGAAAATAATAACAAACAAGATTGTAATGAGGAAGAAGCTTTCCATTTTTGTGCCCTCCAATCAATTTCATTATCAAGTAAAATATGTTAAAAAGCTGATCAATTGCTTTTATATAAAAAAGAATATTTTTAATGTTAAATATTAAGTATTTGCCAATTTTAAAGAAATTTGTTATTTTAAATTTAAATATATTGGTTTTCTGAAGATTTTGGTTCAATGCAATTCAAAGTGCTTTAGATGAATTAAATTAACTCGATGTGAATCCTTTTGCATGGACTAACAAACTTACATTTTTTTTTTTCAATTTGAATTAAAGTGTTTTAGTGCTTATGAATCCACTATTAAAACAAATTTGATCAACCATTCATTTGTATAATGAATTAAAGTTACAAATATCTTTAAATTGCTAAATTTTTTCTTTATATATATTTCAATCAAGAATTCGTATCATATTTTTGGTATTTGTTGTATTTAGATATTCAATGGTGGATAAATCAAAAAGATGAAATGGAGAAAATAATAGATGAAGAAGAGGGTGGAGATAAAGATTTGACATGAATGTAAATAACAGGAAAGTAAATCACTAATGGTGTGTTTGGATAGAGCCTTTTTATAAAACAATTCATTGTTTTTGAAGAATTTGGATTTCTTTGTGATGAAATCCTTTGTTTGGATAGAGAAATTAAAAAACATTTAAAATGCAAGTATTTTTTTGAAATATTTCAATTAGCTAAATTAGTAGAAATTCAAATACCCTCAATAGGTAGAATTTGAAATTTTTCTCCCCCAACCTCACACTTTAGATATCTCTGATAGAATTGTCAATTTGGCCTAGTTCATAAGTGGGCTCAACGAGCCAGGCCGACAACTCAACGAGCCAGGTCGACAACTCGACGAGCCAAACAAGTCGAACGGACCCCACGACCGATATATATATATATATATATATATATATATATATATATATATATATATATATATATATATATATATAAAATAATTATTAATAATATATATGAAAAATAATAATAATTATTATTATTAACAAAATATATTTACAATAATTAAAATATTTTTAAATATATATTATTAATAATTATTATATTAATTGTGAAATATATATACATATATTATATAATTTATTATATATATATATATATAGTAAATTATAATAATAAATAATTAATATATATATATATATATATATAATAATTATTATTATTAATAATATATAATAATTATTAATAATTAAAATATTATTAAAAATATAATGATTAATAAATAAAAATATAGTAATTAGTAATTAGTAATATATGTAAAATAAGTATTATTATTAATTAATTAAAGTATATAGTAATTAATAATAATTATAATATTGTTAAAAACTAATAATATATTTAATTATTATTATTACTTTATATATATATATATATAATAGTTAATATATAAAAATATAATTACAATATTTTTAAATTTTAATTTTTTTTTATTTATTTGGTGGTAATTTTACCAAATTTTTATTATGAAGGATATTTTGGTAAATTTAAAATTTTATTTATTATATATTTTTTTTAATTTATTATATCAATCAAATCGTTTACTAACTTTCCTAAAATTTATTTTAAAATCCACTCACTTTACTCTCTAAATCTACTCAGAAAAACACAGATATTCATCTTCTTAAATCTGCACAAATTCATCTTTACACTCTCTTTCAAATTTATCTCTCCAACCAAACACAGCCTAAGTGTCTCTACATTTTAAATGAGTTTATGCATGCCAAGAATCTACATGCATATACTTTTTAAAACTTTTCTTTAAAAGATGAAGAAAAATAGGAGATTACTTTGGAAAAATCACAAAATAGATGGCTGTCACGGTCAATATCCAATCTTGCACACTTAATCACCATAAAAGTACAAAATATGGAGAGGAAGAAGGGGAAGGGAAAAAGAAGGGGAATGAAAAGGGTGATTGCTTTGTTTTATTTTGAAAGAGCCCCATGAATTCTAAACTCAATTCTTCAATTTTCATTAACATCTTTTTAGTCTCTGTATCTTCTTCCTCGACTAAAACAAGGGTTTTATGTGTAATTTACTTCGACTCCGTTTTCTTCCTCCATGAATCAACGTTTTCGCGTGCTGGTGTTCAACAATAACGTCCCTGCACATCAAACATAGAAACCAATTATTTTCTTACTGGACCACGAAACAGTGACAGCAGGTATAGTAGTGAAACTTAATAATCTTTTTGGCAATCTTTTTAGAAAAATAACTGCTTAACAAATTATTTTATTAATATAATAATAAAATTTTAAATTTATATACTATTATTGTTATTATATTAATAAGAAGTTTTGGTAAGTAGTTGTAGTAGTAAAACTTAATGTCCAAATTAATATGTTATAACAATTACAATTCTTAAACCAACTATAGTTTTCATTGAAGAAAAAAAAAACAGATATATGAGAATTTCATGACAAATTTTACAGTAAAGAAATAAAGCAAAATTACAGTAACTAAAGAACACAATTTTCTGCGGTAGCAAAATACCATGCTACAACTAAGTGAATTAAACCGTGTGAATAAAAATACTCACCGCAAAGAGATAAATTATCTCCAATTAAAGGATTAGAAACAATATTTTGTAATAATAATTTTCTATGAACGGAACAGCCACACAAAACCTTCACCGTATCTCCTTCATAAAGACAAGTTTGTAATAAAACACTCAAGGACAAAAGCGGAATTAAATAAAATGATGGAGTGCAGGAATAAAATATGAGGTGCAAAAAGTATTTGCTATAATTCGTTGACAGGTTTTATTTGCACCTTTTATATTTTTTTCCCTCCACCTCTAAGTGAAATGAAATTTTCATAAAAAATTATTTAATTTTTAAATTTCATAATGCAGATAAAATTGAAAATTTATTGATATGAAAATATAGAGAGAAATTTGTGGAATTACAAGATGAAGCGGCCCAATTGTTTAAGTAGTAAAGGAGTGGGTTACATTTTAGACCAACAAGATCCTGCTATATTTTAAGGGAGTTTCTCCCTACATCTCCAAAAGAATTTAAATTTTCTATAATATTTCTATGAACCCTTTGGCCGTTAAACAGTAAAAGCTAAAAAAAGATTTTCTCTGCTCTACTGTGAAATCATGGGTTCTTTCATATTTTGAAATCCAGTAAAATCCTTAACCGGCTTTCGAAATCCAATAAAATCCTTAACCGGCTTACGAAACCTGGTGAATAGTGTCAAACGGATTTGAAATTGTGAACCAACATTTAAAGTCTGGTTAAGTGATTTAACGTAATTCGAAATCCGTTTTCTTTGTATACCGACATTCGAAGCCCCGTTATTGAATTGTCTACCGGCATTCGAAGTCCGATTAAACCTTTAACGAAATACTAAATCAGTTTTCTTTTAAATAGCATTTGTAGTACAGTTGGTGATTTTAATTTTCTTATTTTTTTATTTGATTTTTTATAATATTTAACTTCAATTATTTTATAATTTATGTATTAATTATTTAATTTTAAATTATTTATATTTTATATAAGTACATTAAATAAAATTTTATTAATTTAATTTTTGTAGTTATTTTTACTTTATTAATTTTTTATTAATACTGATAAATTTTTATTTAAAATATTTGCCTTTATAATATCTAGATTAATTTTATTTAATTATTTTAAAATTATTTTTATTTATTTATTATTTGTTAGCTTTTAATGTTTTTATTTATTTATTTTATTTGTTTATAAGATTTAATTTTAATTTGTTTATATTCATATATTAATTATTTAATTTTAGATTGTTTACATTATATATAACTACATTAAATAAAATTATATACCAGTAATGGAAGTACGGTTCATTAGTTTAATTTTTTTTAATATATAAATTTAAAAGATAAATAAAATGAATACAGAAAATTGAAGAAAACAAATAAGATTAAAAGTTTATTTTTTAATTTATTAAACAAATAAAAAACTCATTCATCAAATAAATAAAACATTAAAAAAGTGTAGAAAATAATTAATACAAAATATCGCAAATAAAAAAATTTATAAAACAATAAAGTAATAAAATGAATAAAAAAATAACAAATTAAAACAAAAATAATAAAAATAAATAAATAAAACTCAAGTTCAGAATTAAAAAAATAATAAATATTAATAAAATGTATTACAACAAAACAACAACTTAATAATATTAATGTAATTAAAAATAAATCTTATATGCAAAATAAATTAAAAAAATTAAACTACGGAATTCAATGTCGGTATATAAATATAAACTAAATAAAAAAAATAATTTACGGACTTCCATTGTCGGTAAAAATAATTACAAAAATTAAATTAATAAAATTTTATTTAATGTACTTATAAATAATCTAAAATTAAATAATTAATACATAAATTATAAAACAATTGAAATTAAATCTTATAAACAAATCAAATAAAAAAATTAGAAAATTAAAATCACCAACTATACTACGAATATCGGTTAAAAACAAAAATTGAATTTCGTTAAAGGCTCAACCGGGCTTTGAATGTTTGTATACAAAAAAAACAGATTTCGAATTCCGTTAAATCACTTAACCGGACTTCAAATGCCGGTTCATAATTTCAAATCCGTTTGGCACTATTCACCGGGTTTCGAAAGCCGATTAAAGATTTTACCAGATTTCGAAAGTCGGTTGAGGATTTTACCGGGTTTCAAAATATGAAAGAACCCATAATTTCACAGCAGAGCGGAGAGAATTTTTTTTTAACTTTTACCGCTTAACAGTCAAAGGGTTCAGATGGGTACTATAGAAAATTAAATTCTTTTGGAGGTGCAATAAAACCCTTTGGAGGTGTAGGGAGAAGCCCCATATTTTAATATGTTTTTCCACTGTAATGCGACTTATAGTATGTTTGAAACAAATACACTTTCATATCCTTACAAAAAAAAGTTCCCTCTTTATAACTTATTTTAATAACATAATAATATATAATAGTACTTTAAACTTTAAAAAAATGGATATTAATTATCAAATTACTGTTTTTTATTGAGTATTGAAATGTTACTTTTCATAGTATAACTTGACCTAAACATATATAGGGTTTATGTTTTTCTAACAAAAAAAAACACAAATAATAAAAGTTAACCTAGATACAAAAAAAAAAAACAGTCATAACATTTAGACATAGATAGTTAGTTTGAAAAAAATAATGGGGTTACAAAATTTAGTGAACCAAACCTCAATGCTAAAATAATCAAGTCACGTACGTATAAATAAAACAAAATAAATACTTTTTAATAAATATATTAATGAAAAAATAGTTTCAAATTCTAGATAAATTTAAAAAATTTTAATTAAGTTTTTATGATTTACTTAGTACTTAGAAAATTATATATTTCAATTCGGTCTCTCCTGTTTAATTTTCATATGAAGTGAGAGAAATGAAATTTTATTAAACAATTTTTTCGTTATTTCCTCTTTTTCCCTTCCTTTTCCTTCTCATTTATCTCCAATCAATTTATAAACATATTTTGTCGAATTTGATAAGAAAATTGACACATATTTCACTAAAAAATCTTCAAAAAAATTGAGTTATCGATATATTTAGTGATAAATTTTTTAAAAATTAAATTACAAATAGATTTTAAAAAAATCATTATTGACAGATTTATTAAGAGATTTAATCATGGAATAGTCAAAAGCCAAGGCAAAATAAATTTGTTAGTAATAAAAATTATAATTTACCAATAAATCAATTCAATAGACAGTTTCACTAATCTTACACATATTAAGTCATTCAAGTCAAAAATATAATCATGCGTAAACAATTAATTGGCTTCCCTTATCTTGAGTTGAAACCCCTAACTCAAAAGGTTATTGTAAAGCTATAATTTTCACAAAATACTTTAACTACATACACATCAAATCACATAAGTGAGCATATTTCCATGATTAGAACAAGATAGATATTCACTTTAAGCTATTTTGAGACACACGCATGGATCCTAGAACTACATACACCTTATTAAAACACTAAAATTACTCTAAAATAAAGCAAAATATGAACCTGCCCTATTTTCAATTCTAATTGGGTAGATATGTAGAGTTAACTGGTGTGATTCCACTAATGGTTTTTAATTGTTGAATACATGAGCAATGGAGTCAAAAGGTTAGAAAGAAGACTAAGAAAACTTTTAGAGAAAGATTTGTTAGAGAGATAACAATTTTTATCAAATAAAATTGAGTTGGTAAAAATTTTATTTATATTTTAATTTTTTATTAATAAAATAATCAAATATCATCTTTTAAATCACTACCACTTTTAACTTATTTTCTAGGTCCTTACAAACGACATCATTATCAATTCAATATAATTTGAATAATGTGTTTTCAATAATTATATTTATATCTTGATTACATGAATACCGTCGTACTCTAATGAATCACACACATTTGACATAAATAAATTAAGAAAAAGATTTTAAAATATTTATAAATTAAAGAAAACAACAAATTGATATGCAAAGTAAAAAATCTTATAAAATAGTTGAAGATATCCCATAAAAAAGAAGTGAAAACAAATACAAAACAAAAAATAATGAAGATTCTATGGAATATAGAATATATCATAAGAAAAACCAGTTTAGAATGAGAAAAGAAATATTTAACGTTCTTCTTCACAAAATATATCATAATAGAAATTAATGAAAATGACTATATGTTTTCTGGTGATTATTTATGTCCACTACAAAATAAGGAAGCATGAAATAAAATAAAAATTAGAATTAAATACTTCCTTAACTAATAGAGAATTAGAAAAGTGAAGAAGTAAAAGAAGAAAAAAGGAGTAATGACTTACTTGAATAAAAAGAAAGGAAGATAAAATATTTAATGTGAGAACTAAAGAAGGAATACCCTTTTCATCTTCCCCTCCAAATTCAAACTCAAACTTAATCAACTTTTATTTTTTTTCAAATTTGAAACGAGTACGGTAGTAATTGTGTGATTCCATGTTCTCAAAAAAATCAACGGTAAAAAAAAAAAATCCATTGTAATTATACGAAGATATAGGCCTATTAAAAACAATCAACCATAAGAACCATTCAATAACAACACATGGAAAGTATAAAAGTTAAAAAGTAATTTAACGGGATAAAAACTTTGCATGCCATTAAGTTAAAGCACCAAAACATTGAAAGAGAAAGAGATCCAATTTAATCCACAATTTTCAGTATTTGATTTAATCTTCTTTACCTCTCCTTTTTCTTTTAGGAAAGAAGTTAAATCAACTACAATTTCAAAAAAACTATTTAAAAATAAAATTAGAAATGAAAGGTATGAAAGAAACCGACTCTTTTATTTGTCCCTTAATAATTTTTATCTCCAATTTGCATAGTATTATTGTTTTTTTTTCCTTCGACAGATTTGTTAAATATATATTTTTTTTCGTGGGTGTCATTGGCCCCTGTCTGTCGCAATAGAGATTCGCGTGTGTTTTGAATAAGATTTATTTGTTTTAATGGCTATTTTTAAAAATATAATTAGTTAAAGCGCTCACTTTATTTAATAATCTATAATCTTCCGAATAAAAGAAGATCGGGTATGCAATCGTTGTTGTTTAAAGTAAAGAACCACTATTATCTATTAATGATGTCGTAGGGTCGTAGTTCGATTTTCTTTAAATTGCTAGTGGACATTACAAAATATGAAAAATAACTCTTTAATTAGATGGGAGTTAAGAGTAATAATTACAGTTGAATAAAAGTAGTTACAGTTAAGATTCGTAAAATTTAACTCTTTCGATGCGTTTTCAGTGACACTTGACAAAATCAACATGTTCTCCCGTTCGCAATTGGGAGTGTCTCCCCCACGTTACTACTTTTGTTCATACGTGAATGAGGATTGATGATGAAAACTATAAAAAGACAAAAAACATAAAAAAAAATGAAAAAAAATGAAGCAGATGGGCCCCTTGACCCAGTGGCCTATTTATGTAAAGGCACCAGATGGCCCAATAATAAACTGCCGGCCCATTATGCCCCCACCTCCTTCTCTCGTTCCCTTCACAAAACTCAACTCTCTATTTCCACCCACACGCACACACCTCTCTCTTTCTCTCTCTCTCTCACGCACAACACAGCAAACTCCAACTCCATTATTATTACTGTTAGAATCATTAGCGACACAATGCACTCCTCCGGCGAAGACGACTCCGACAACCCTGCCACCACCGCGGGCGCCGAGTGGACGTTCTCCGCGAGGAACCACGCACCCTCATCGGACCCCTGCTGGAAAGCCATAGAGCGCGGCGGCGGGACCCTGGGACTGGGCGACCTCCGGTTCGTGCAGCGAGTGGGGAGCGGCGACATCGGAAGCGTGTACTTGGTTGAGCTGAAGGGCTCGAACGGGTGCCTGTTCGCGGCAAAGGTGATGGACAAGAAGGAACTCGTTGCCAGGAACAAAGACACGAGGGCGAAGGTTGAGAGAGAGATTCTGCAAGCGGTGGATCACCCGTTTTTGCCAACTCTTTACGCGTCGCTCGATTCCCCTCGCTGGTCTTGCCTCCTCACCGAGTTCTGCCCCGGCGGCGACCTCCACGTCCTCCGCCAGCGGCAGCCCGATAAACGCTTCCACCACGCCGCCGTTAGGTCTGTCGTCTGTCTCTCCTTTAACTCTCCTATTTAATCTGCATGTGATCCTGTTACACTTTGAAGCGGCGTGGTCACAAAAATGATCACATGTTGGTCTGAACTATTAATGGTTACATTACTTGGGATGCAGAAATTAGTTGAAACCTTAAATATGTTTAGTTTTGTATTATGCGATACTTTTTTTTGTGTGTGTTTTTTATTGAACGCAAGTGATTACAGTTTTAGATGATGAACGAACAACATGCATGCAGAGAATAATTTGGTCGAGTAATTTGTTTCTTTTATTTATTTATACGTTATTATAATATAAATTGGTGTGTTATAAATAGAAAGAAACTTGACAGGTAACAGTTACTGTTTAAGATGCGAGTGGGATTTGTAACTCATTTAACAATGGGTAATTGGGTTTGTTCATGTTGCATACATCACCGCTATTAATGTAACGAAAATGAAAATTTATAAATATTGTAGTGGAGAGAGAGAGCGCGCATGTTTATTTGGCTTCTCTGGATGAGTTGGTGATGCAGTTTGTGATGGGAAAGTTGGGATAGGTCCTTGGGTTTGAGTTGAGTTGGTTTAATCTGCTCATAATTTCATTGGCTGTGGGCCATTAGATTCAATTCATGTCTCCTCTGATGCCTTTGATGGTGAGCCCACGAAGGCTTTTGGTGTGTCCGTCGTGCACCAAATAATAATTTAGTGCCTCCCCCACTTAACCAGTCACCATTATCGGATTACCAAACAATAAACAAATTTTAGAGCGTTTCTGAACTCGAACAGATTTAAATACTTCTGGGATGGAACCTCCATGTTAAACTATTGCATAAACAAGTAATGGAGCTTTTGGGTGTAGTCAAAAGGTTTTATTTCCATAAAATTACAAATAGTGCTCCTACGTCTTCATCAAAATATATTTCGAAATGTATGCAAAATAAGAGTTGATGACGTTTTGCTTGGTCAAATTTTAAAATAATGGGTATGATTATTCAAAAGTGGACCCTGCATGATTTAATTATTGGAGAAATTGATGGTAATAAAATTATGATGCTGATATGCCAAAATAATACATGCCGATAATAACAATTCCACCATGTTATGTTGACTTGAGGGTTGTGGTTACAGGTTCTACGCATCTGAGGTTGTGGTTGCGTTGGAGTATCTACACATGATGGGGATAATATACCGTGATTTGAAGCCTGAAAATGTGCTCATAAGATCGGACGGTCACGTAATGCTCACAGACTTTGACCTCTCACTGAAAGGCGACGACACAACATCAACGGCTCAGATCGTGTTCGATCAAGATCCACCAGGCAACGCCTGTTCCAACGACCATTCCAGGAACCAATGCGCGCCCGCCATGTCATCCTGCATGCTGCCCAATTGCATCGTGCCATCTGTCCCATGCTTCCACCCGAAACGCGGTCGTGGCAAGAGGTCCTCGCGGTGTGGGTCGGTGGAGATCGTGGCGGAGCCAATAGAGATTCGATCGACGTCGTTCGTTGGGACCCACGAGTACTTGGCGCCGGAAGTGATTTCCGGTGAGGGTCACGGTAACGCCGTTGATTGGTGGACACTGGGAGTGTTCATTTTTGAACTGTTCTACGGGATGACACCCTTCAAAGGGCTTGAGCACGAGCTAACCCTAGCGAACATAGTGGCACGTGCCCTTGAGTTCCCTAAGGAACCAATGATCCCAGGTGCAGCTAGGGATTTGATCTCACAACTGTTAGTGAAGGACTCAACAATGAGACTGGGTTCAACAATGGGTGCTCTAGCAATCAAGCACCACCCCTTCTTCAATGGAGTTAATTGGGCATTGTTAAGGTGTGCTACCCCTCCATACATCCCTGCATCAGACAAGTGCAAGGAATTGGTTCGACTCTATAATTGCACAACCAATACCATAGACTTCTATTAGAACTCTCTCTCATATATAAAATCCCAGTTATATATATATATATATATATATACACACATATCATCACCATGCATACAACTCACTGCTACAACTTCAACTCAGACAACTGTGGGATTTTACTAAAATTACAAGTGTTTGTGGATTTTCTGTAATTAAGTAATTAATATTAATTGCAGTTGCATCTGATGTGCAGAAAACTGGGGTTGGTGTAATTATAACAAATTTATTTAATTTATGGAACGGGGAGGACAAGATTTCCAGGTATTCATTATTGGATATATGCCAGTTTTCGTTGATGTTATGAAAAGTAAAAGAAGGACAAGGAATTAGATTCCCGTTACGATTCTTTTCTCATGTTATAAAAGTAAAAGACGTAGACATAATTATGGAATATAAAACCTGTCATCATTAATTTTTTACTTGGTTTGCTTTTTATAATGTTGTTTCTGATAATATGAAAGGGAACATAAGAAGATTCGAATATAAGAAAGGCAATTCTTTCTCACTTCCTCCTGTTCGCTTGTCCACATCAATTATTGTTTCCAACAGATGCTGTTGTTGGTTGGTGGGCCAACCATTTCAACTGCCAAATCTATTTTCTTTTTTTTTTTTTTTTAATCTCAGTGTTCTTGTTTTGATTTATCTGGGATGGTTGCAATCACCAAATAGGTTAATTCTGGTAAGAGAGAAAAAAAAACTATGCAATGAAATGTTGTTGGAAAAATAAAACTGCAATACTTTTCTGAGTTATTGGTTGAAATTGAATTAGCTACATATATTCGAATTAGTTGAATGTTTAATACTATATTTAGATATCAATGGTTTTCAATAGAAGAAAGTATTATTATTTTTCTAAATCACATTTCGAATAAAGTATTGTTTAGAAAGAAAAGGATTACTTTTCATAAAATTAGTTCTATTGTTTACACAATAATTTATATAACATACATTTTCTCTTTATATTTCATCAATATATTAATTTTATTTTTCTCTTCTTACGGCTCTCTTTACAGTACAAATGTTATACAAATAAATTGCATAAATTTAAGAAATGTAAAGTTCAACAAAAAAATTAGCCATGAAAAGTACCAATTTTTTCTCAGCCTGTGATTGTCCATCTAGAATCCTGCGGTTCTTCCATTGAAGGCTGTGAATCATTCTTTTGTGACGTGAAAACCACTCCTCTCCATCATCCATAAAAGCTTTGTTTTAGTACTCTTTAAACTAAAATGAATTATGATCGATTCTATTATTGCGGTGCATTTAGGAATTACAAAGTTAAAAGAAAAAGGACTAATTTAAGTGAAGGATTAAAGAAATAAAGAACAGTAGTCGTTCCAGTTATCTAAATATTACAATTTCTCAAGGAATTTTTTTAACAGTAGTTTATGATTTTATAGTTCTAAAACATTTTATATAAATTCTTGGATTGTATACTTTATGGACGTAAAGTTTTTCTATGTAAATTCGTCTTTCATTGCTAAAAACTCATCTTACATTACATTTTTGTTGCACCGGATAAACTTTTTTAGTGTCCAACCATTACTATCTCTAAATGCATTAGTCAAGAGTGGATGAGAGTGCTTAATATCATGAAAAAAATAAACTGGTTTTAGCTGACAATAAAATCAGCCAACAAAATCCTTAATCTACTACCAATTTATCGCTTCATGCATTTTTATATGTGACATATAGGTTAACTGTTGTTTTAAAGGAATATTAATTCCTCAGAAGAATTTTTTTGAAAGCCAGTAGAACTTTCGACAGAGATTTTCCCAATAATTACCTTTCTGAAATTTGATTAGCCATTACATGCATGAAAACTTTACATAATTTAGTCGAACGACGGAAGTTTGTTTCATTAGAGTTTTTCGTAGAGATTTATGTTTATTATTTGTCTTTGCGTCCGTTAAAAGAAATAACAGGATATAAGCTACCCTTTATTATTTTTTTTCCAGGAAAGTTACATTTGCGTATGTTGTTTGAGTCAACAATAGAACCCAATCAAAGGCAGCAAGAGTGGAATAATAAAAAGTATCGATTCTTTCTCTACTCATGTGTGACGTTAAAGCAAATATTAAATATCTTTATCTTTATGCGCTACCGCCCTTTGTTACCGAACCTCTCGATAATACTGAACATTTTTTTATCAGTGGAATACGTGTTTCGGAAAGTTTAAGACCGGTTCAGTCACTACGAGGACGTGAATGTATAAACTATATCTGGGTCTTCAGCTACAGGGTTATTTTTTCTGGTATTTCCCCATTCTATTGATAACCTTCCAGCTTTTCTGTTTTTTTTTTTTAACTGTTTACTTGAACGTCCTCCATAAATCATAGTCTGTGCGCGAGCTAGTGTAACATGCAACTTAGGTAAGAAAATGGACCCAAACCCAATAATGTTTTTAATTGCTTTTAAAGGAGAATATCAATGAGAAAAAAAAAAACATAGTTTCACTATAAAGGATGGCTTTGGAAATATTTGCGGTTTGAATTGACTGACAGAAGGAAGAAAATGAGTGGGAACGAAGACAAAGGAAGTTAAAACCACATTAATACAGTATCACAGATGAGAAAAACAGTAATAATCAGCAGTCTTTGCTGTGACACGACGAGGAGTTCATCGTTATTTCAAGTCCACCAAATAGTATTTGATTCACGCAGCTACTTCGTCCTCACAGAATAGAGCCAAGTGTTTTAGGTAGCAGTTACTGTGCTAGTTTCAGATGCTGCTGCTTCACCTTCCCAGAATGTTGTCTTCTTCCCTGTTTTGGACACGGTCTGCAGAACTGTGTCTGGCTGGACATTTCCCTTCACTACCACCTTCTTTTCGTTCAAATCAATGTCATATGATTCCACACCTGCAAATAAGATCACACTTATTATTCTACAACATTAGAAGAGGAACTATGGCTGGTATGCTGTCACTACAACGACTTTAATCCATAATAACAATTAGTCTTCGCATGTTTACTTCATATTCCTGTACCATGGGAAATCATAGAAACATAAAGGCTTTGAAACTACTAGCATTATATAGGATCTGTTTGGATACAATTTAGCAATGCCTTTAAGACCTTTTCTATAGGAAATATAGAGCTTTTATTATGTTAGAGAAGGAGTTGATTTAAAAATTCAATTTTTGCTTGGTGACATATTCAAACATGTTTCAAAAGTGAATGAAAGGATTATTAGATAAGTTGCCACTTGGCATGAAGATGAGAAACAGCACATATCGGCATGAAGGGATTTCTAGAAAATCATTTCGAACTGCCGCAAAACTAAATCATAACACCCAAAACAAGTACATATGAAGTACATAAAATAGAGCCAGAATATGAAAACTTTAGTTTCAGGATCATAAATAGAATGAATTCCGATGAGATATCGCCTAAACAAGGCTGCCAATGTTTCTATATGTAAACAACGTCAAATTCAGTGTTACATTCTAGTAACAGAATCATGAAAAACCTAAACAAGGTACCATTGATGATTTCCAAGAATAAATCACAAACATGAAGCCCACATGATCAAACAAGCACAGTCCAACAGGACAGAGAACTAAGATAGAAGAGTATCAACAATAACTGAGTTATTTAACCTTATCCCTGAGCTAAAATTATCACACTAGAGTAATCTAAAGGATAATAAAAAGCTGAATTGATATTAACAAGATTTATCATAATGTATTAATATGTTTTTGTATTTGATATGATCGTGTAACTTTGACCACTAACCCTGTTTATAATAGTAACAATCCAAGCAAATTAGGGGAACCAACAACAATTCATGATAATATAAGGATAGATCGTAACCATTATAAAGAGATAATGAATTAAGAGGAAAACTAATCCTAGAGGATAGCTTAAGATATATTGATACGATACTTTCATGTCATGCTGACATCAGAATTGATACAAAATGACAAAAAGGCACAGAATTACAAAGCAAAATGGTTGTGTAAGATAAACATTTTCAGGTCGATGTTGAGTATATTAGAGAAGTTTGCACAAACAGTTAATTAAAATGCTGCTAAGCAAAATATAAATGCATTTTCAATCCAACATATTTGATTACCATCCAATTTTCCAAGAACTCTCTTCACTGCACCAACACATCCTTGGCATGACATATCAACTTTGAGGACAACGGTCTGTACTCAAAATGAAAAAGCACAGATTAAGGGGGCAGATGAAAGAACAAATAACCATCTTAATTCTTAAACCCCCAACACCCCAACATAGAAGAAATATATTTATACTTTGAATTTAAGAAAGAATATAACCAATTAAAAAAAGAAAAACGGGAGTGGGGGCATGGAGGACGAGAGCAGAAAAGGAAATCAGATACAGATATAGCAAATTTACTAGTAACATGCCCACTAATACAACAAAAGAAAAATCATCCATTTCATCTTTGCTGCTACAAGGTAAAAGTAGCCGCATAAATCACGTTTATTCAGGTATAAAGCCTGCAAATACAAATTGAACGCTAAGTCTACAAGCTTTAACAGAAAAACAGAACGAAAAAGTTTGACCATGATTGCATCGGACAAATACTTTTAAATGCTTGAGAAGATCCTTCATACCAAGTAAAATCTCTCATGAACTATGATAACATAGCTGACAGGAAACAAGAAAAAACACGCTAAAATCCAAAATTCTAAGCAAATAAGAAAGGGCCGATCATATATAGTATTAGATTTGAACCTAGGGCAACAATAACAGATAGTATTTCAATTCAACTGTTCCCGAAATTAATTGACAGATAATATAATCAGGAACATGGAGTTCAAAGACAGATACAGAGATGAATGCAAAATTCTGCGATAGTTGACAGAGAAAAGCAATGGTTGATGAACATCAAATGCATGCATAAACAATAATTCGAGATATGTGATAAAATCCCAGGTATAAAGTCTAGGTCAAATAACGAGAAGGCGAATCAGAAAAGGGGGATTGAGGGAAAAGACAAGAGAAAGATAGAATTAAAATAGAGAAGGTGTGGATGTACCTGAGACATGGTTAGAGATGAAGAATAAAAGAGGAAATGAAATGAATAAGAAGAGGGAAAATGGGAAGAAAGGGGGGAGTGAGTTGTTTTTATAGGGAAATATGGAAGAGAGGTGAAAAGGAAGGAAGAAAGTTGGGTGGTGTGGGTTGGGTTGTTGGGTAAGGTTTAGTTGAATTCACCAAAGCTCCTTCTTCTGTAGAGCAACGTCAACTCTTACGCATTAACTCTGCCGCTACGTCAACTCCCAATGCTACACTTTTTTTTTTTT
>Ga0214544_1003273_pt1 | contig 33691 bp, 22 predicted proteins | sample CNSS3metaG_FD_160074 | JGI IMG/M metagenome (GOLD analysis project Ga0214544, IMG submission 160074) | Root nodule microbial communities from cowpea collected in UCLA plant growth center, Los Angeles, California, USA - CNSS3 | ecosystem: Host-associated > Plants > Roots > Nodule | place: USA...
CTCTACCTCTCCCTCTATGTGTTAGGGCTTTCAGTGTATTCTGACTCTATTGTTCTGCCTCTCTCTTTATTTTATAGCCTCCTCTCCACTAGGTTTAAGTGAGACATGGACTTCTCAAATTTTGGGCATTTTCTCCACATAGGAAGGGAGCCCAATACCCAACAGTGTGTTTGTATATTTACTTTGATTTCATTTATACTATTTTTTATTGAGTTATGTGTTTATTTTATTTTAAACATTTGAACAAGGTCATGTTAGACATCATGATTAACTTTGACATTTTAATTATACTGACACTTAAGAGTTCATCATTTGCTATCACATGAAAATTTATTAAAATAAAATAAAATAAAATAATACAAAAGCATGAGAGACCACACCAAATCCATGATAAAAATTATACTTCACGAAACATAGGCAAAATATACGTCTTGTGAAAAAAATCTAAATAAATATATGGAGTTAAAACATTAAACTACTTATATTGTTCTTTATGATTAAAAACTAAATTATCAGTACAACGATTTTCTTCACGAAAAACATGAGTAACTTTGAACTGCATATGCTTACAAAAATAAAAGTATTGATGTCATCCCTTCTAAGACTCCAAGAAACTACTCGTTGATCCAAAAGACCATGAAAGACCAAAGAAGAATCACACTCCAACAAAAGCTTTTGAAAGCCTTCTGACCAAACATGCTCCAAAGCATAAATGACCCTCATAAATTCAACATAAATATAAATTTGTATCCCTAAAAACACTGAAAATCTTGTTCAATAGTGTACTTATTTGTTATTTGTGGGACATGATTTGTGTATTTATATTGGTTTTTGTAAATCATTTAATTGCTTAAATTCTTACTCTCTTCTAAATATACACCAAATAAAATATCTTTATTTATTTTAAATACAATTAGTAATAGATTTAATTCAATTTATATGTTATTCTTTAAGTGAGTTTATTCTATTTTTTGCATTCCTTTTCATTAAGTTGTTTATGCAGTCACTCTCTTTTAAATACAAGCATGATAAAATGTCTCTATTCTATTTTAAATGCAATTACTACTATTTACTCAATTTTTTTCTAGTCACTTTGTTATAAATACAAGTTGCAATTTTAAATATAAGTTCCTTTTGCTTTAAATATGCATTGTATTTAAAATGTTGTTTCCTTTACTTTGATAATTGTGATGGTGTTTATGTTAATTTGTTTTATGTGAATTTGAGATTGAAGTAAATATAAAATCTTAAGATCTTAGTAAGACATAAGGAAAAGTTAACACCTAACATATTAATGGTCTATGAATACACATTACTAAAAAACTTGGAATTTATGACGACTTATTATGACAATTATAATTCATTCGTCATAATAAGTGTAATAGTGACAAAATTGTAAATATGATAAGACTTTGTATGCCAATTATCACTAGAATCGACATAAAAAGTAGGAGCGGTGACAATCTTTATAATAAAGTACAAGACTTTTTATGTTAGTTATACCCATAATAGACATAAAAAGTGCAAACATTGACAATTATAATAAATTACAAGAATTTCTAAGCCGGTTATACCCAGAACAGGCATAGAAAGTGGGAATGATGCCAAATTTTGTAATAAAGTACACAACTTTCTATGTTGGTTATCACAAGAACCCGCCATAATATCTTTAATTTCCTTCTTCCCTCCCAACCTTCTCGCATTGCACTTCACACTCCTAGCTCTCCTCCTTTCTGCACCTTCTTTTCCCCCTCCTCGCCTCCTTGCTACAGTTTACTCTCTTGCTCTCACAAGGCCACTCTCACTCTCGCAACTATCTTGTTTGGTAAGTGGGTGCTTTTCTCTCATTTAGAATTTTCTTCATTCCTTCTATCTCTCTCTTGATCAATATTTAGGTTTCCAGAATCTCTTGCACAACTTCACCATCATCTGCACAAACATGTCACTAGGGCTCTTCATCTCCTTTAACCCATGTGTCATCACTTTGCTCAAAGAAGTTTTCCTTGTACTCTTCGACAATAACAAGGTCCAAAAGCTTAACATCCTCAACAACACCTTCATGCCCTTCACAAACAAAGCCTAACCATTATCTCATCAAGGGCTTCTTCAACGAAGCCTTCACCCAATGAAAAGACACCTTTCTCCCACTCTTCTAAAAATGCCTCCATGAGTCATTCATGAAAATCGAAGAGCAATAAAGCCTTTACTACTTTGTTGTTGTGCCTTTGGTATTGAAGTAAATGTAAAAACTCAAGGTCTTTGTAAGATTGAAGCAAAAGGTAAGATGAAATGTTATCTATCTTTTAATATAATTTATGATTCAAGCATTCTTTTGAAATTGGATGATTTTGAATTTTTTTAATATAGGTTTATTTTGTTCCAAAACATATCGCATTATCGTGGTGGTGTTTTATAAGAACATGCTTTTGTAAGTTTGAGAAAAAATCTAATGTAAAACCTTAGAGTTTTAGTAAAACTGAAGCAAAAGACAATATTTAACATACTATATTTGAATACAAATTTTTATTCTCACATTCTTTTTGGAGTTGAGTGGCCTTTAACTTTTTGATATATACTACTATAGATACGACTTTTCACGACGGTTAAAAAACACTTGTTACAACAATTATGGACCCGTCGTTGTAACATTCATTGTTAAAAGTATAAGGGAATCAATGACAATTGTTAGAACCGTTGTCAATTTTCATACATAACGACGACGGTTTCAAAACTCATCATTATAACTCGTTGTGTCAAAACTTGTCTTGTTGTTAGTGCACTAACCGTCATTATAATACAATAATGTATAAAATAAATAAATTTAGATTTAATGTACCACGATGGGTATCCCATAACCGTCATTGAATTAGATCTATAATGATGGTTAGGGTAAAAATCATTGTTATATGTGACTAGTTTTTTAAAGGAATTATTTGCAATTTAAAATTACAACAAAACCTATAGAAACTTCAACACAAAAGGCAGTTCAAAATCATTTAGAGGTCCAAAGACAGTTCAAAATATTAATAAATCTCAAAATTGTTACATATAACTAACTAATATATATATATATATATATATATATATATATATAAGTATTATAAATTAACTCTAACTCTAACTAACATCTAGACAAAAAATACTTTGCCCACACTTGTTAAACATAAGTTAATGCATTTGAATCCATTGGACTTGGGTCACTAAAATTATGCAAAAGTTAGTTGAAGTTAATATTATTTGATATGAAAATTAGTTGAAGTTAAAATTAGTACATATGAAAATTAACATATTACCTCATCCCAACCACTTTGATAACCAGCTTGGACAATTGTTGTCATCCATTGCATGACGTAATAGTCACATTCTTAGCTCCCAATTTGTTTATTGCACTACACTCATAGTAAAACTATTTGGATAAATTATACAAAAAGTAAATGAATGATACAATATAAATACCTAGAGGAAAATCCATGTCCTTTTAGTATTGGCAGTCGATCTACCACTCAATATACTATGTCCATTAAAAATACTAAAATTAAGACAATCAATGTTAGAAAACATAACATTGTATGTTTAAGGTGAATGTAATAGAAGGTGTTTCTTAAAATAAACTTACATATCTACTATGCTTTTCAAATAAGGGGGAAGAGGTCTATGCAAAGAGCAAAACCGTAAAGTAGTCCACTCCGGTATTCATAAAACTAACAGTTGCCAACGATGACTGCATTGAAAATTACTTGAAATATATTTAAAATGCAAAAGCTATACGTTATGGAATAAAAAAAAATATATATATATATACATATATATATATATATATATATATATATATATATATATATATATATATATATATGGAGCAAGGTAAACTTGTTTCTTTCGCTACATTATGTAATTAATGATGTACTTTTTTGTTTTTGTATTCCTGTTACCTGTTTGAGTCATGAACTAAAGGTCTATAAACCCATATGTGTCATCCTTTTCCGCTTCTAAACACAAACCATGCAATTACCTAATTTGACAATGAAAACACACATTTAATATGTAAGAAGGTAATGAATAAAAATGATTTTAAAAGTCATTGATATTACAAAATAACATCACATGCATTTGAAAGATTCATCGAAAAACTCATCAAAGACTTCAATCCCATCATCCCATAACAACTTGAACTCATCAATCAATGGACTAAGATAAACATCAATGTCATTCTCTAGTTTTCGTGGACCAAAAATCATCATAGATAACATCATGTACTTTCTCTACACAGAAAAAACCTGGAGGCAAGTTATAAATCACTAGCAAAACAGACCATGAACTATGATTAGTAGTTAAATTTCCATAAGGATTCATTCCATTTGTAGCTAGTTCAACTCTCAAATTCCTTGATTCATTTCTGAATGTAGGAAATTCTTTATCAATGTTCTTTCATTGCACAAAATCTACAAGATGACGAAGTAGTCCATCACATTTTCGCTCATTAACATGCTATCTAAGGTTTTTAACATCACTTGGATTCGCAAAATATGTTTAAACCTAGGGATTATTGGTAGATACCAAATGTCTTCAAAGGAGGGTCGTGCTTTGCGACTTCATAAGTATTCCCCTGATCACCATTTTTAACCTTATAACGTGACAAACCACCCTTGGGACAACTTCTTAAGTTTGCATACACTTTTCTATATAAAATACAATCATTAGGACATGCATGAATCTTTTTATATTCTATACGCATTGGACAAAGTATCTCCTTTGCCTTATACATTCGATTAGGTAATGTATTACTTTCAGGAAGCATTTCCTTCAACAGCTGAAGCAATTATGTGAAGATTTTTATCAATCCAACCATTCAATGCCTTCAAATTTGTCAACCTTAACACGATTGATAATCATGTAAGTTAATTGAACCAGGATAGAACTAGGTCTCTGCATCGATAGTCATATTTTCATACACAACTTTAGCAAAGGTATGTACTCCAACATCAGGGATCTTGCCCTCTAATCTATCGTCCATTGTCCAATCAATGGTTTCATGTTTTTTAGTTACACTTGCAATGTTTACCAATTCACCATGCCACATCCATGTTGTATATAGCTCTTCAAAAAATCATCTAAAAAATGATGTTCTCTAATTTCGGCAACATCCAATCTTCTCCCATTCAAACAACTCACACAAGGACATCTCATCCTTACTATGTTTTCTACACTACCAGCATTCTGTTGAGCGAACTATAAACATTCTTCAACCCCTCGATTGTAATCATTACTTATACGTCATAAATTAATCCAACTCTGATCCATTTATGTTCTATAGATAGTGATTGAAATTAGTTTTCTATCAATGCATGCAAATCTCATTTTTTCTCATTAAAGGTGTGGCCTTATCCCATTCAAGATTCAACGCAATTATTGTAAATAGAACCTCCAATAGATTTAAATAAAGTTTATGTTGTGTAAAATTGGAGATTAGGAAAACATTTATAAAGCATTTATAAAAGCTACTCAATAAACTTATTCTATCTATTTTATTACTACTACATTTTATATAAAAAATAATAATAATAAGTTCAATCAAATAAAAATTAAAATATTTTAAACTAACCTAGAAGGAGAAGACCATGAGATAAGAAGAATGTGGGATTGTGGCTTTGCGGAGTGTTGCTTTGCGTAACAAAATGGTAGCGAAAGGGGGCTAAGAAATGGTGGTTCGACGATGTCAACAATAAAGAGAAGAGGCGCAAACGGAGGATACGTGAAGGCTAAGAGTGGCGCCGAACAACTACCAAGAATGGTCTCCAATAGTGGCAAACAACGATGGCCCAGGAAGCGAACAACGGAGGTGGTGGCGCGGCCTCGAAGGCTTACCAAGGATGAAAACCAATGGCCAAAGCGTGAAGAAGAGGGTGGTGGTTCGACGAAGAACAACAGTGAAGGGCATCCCAAAACCAGCTTTGAACTATGCTATCAGCACTACGTCAACGACAGGGAGTGAAGAAGAAGAAACTATTCATGCGCGAGAAAGTGAAAAGGGAAACCTTTTAACCCTGGAATATTTTTCAACAATGGTTTTCCAATTTGTTATTTAGCTATTAAAAAATTTATAATGGCCATTTAACTTTGAACCATCGTTATTTTTAAATTTTCAATGACGATGTTTAGACTAGCCGTAATTGTTTCTACATTTATGGTATATAATGACGATTAGAATGACAATCATCATTACAAAGTTCGGTCTAATAATAAAACTACCATCACACTTTTATTTACGTCACCTTGGTAGTCGTTGTCAATACGTGTTGTCGTTTTCTATTTTTGCAATAATGATATGTTTATTTTATTTTAAAAATGTATTATCAATGTATTTACTTTGTTGTTGCCTTAACTATAACTTGTCTTGTTGTGTTTATATTAACATGGTTTTGTAACTTTAGGACTAAATCAAATGTAAGAGCTTAGGGTCTTTACAAAACTAAAGTATAAGGTATGAGAAAACATACTTTCTCTCTTTATGTAAGAGTAAAATTTTATCACCCTATGACTTTGATTAAGCACTTAAATACAATAAATCTTAAGACATAAAGAAGTTGGATCTAATAGACATTGTGAAATCATAAGTGCAATTGTTCGTTTAACAAACGATAAAATACCATGTAGATCTTCCCACTTTGTCTAACAAAGGATTGATGGTGATCAAATGATTAATACAAATAGATATTAAGTTGACGTAAATTTAATGTATATACTTGAAGCTTAATTTAGTGACACAAGGAATGTATTGACCATTATTGCCAAGGAGATTCACGCCAAATGCTTTTTACTTTCAAATATCTCTTTGTAATTGAGATAAAGTTACATTATTTACTTTTATCCCTCTTTAAAGTAAGAGGTCACCATGTAACCTACGAAGATAAGTACTGTTAGCTATTACGAAAGTTGTCTAAAGAAGAGAAGATCAATTAATGTTGCATAGAGTATAAGGATCCAATTTTTTTTTAAGTGTAGTAATGGTTTTATAATGATACTTGATTATTTTATTATTAAAAATTTAAACTATAAATAAAATTTTCTATTAGTTGAGTTTCATTATGTAAAAACCATGATCTCTGTAAAACCTTTTCTCTAAATCTTTCTCTTCCATCTTTATAACTTTCTAACTCCATCTTTCATCAAGACCCAAGCCCACATTAATACTCTTGGTGTAGAGGATAACACAACTAACTGATCAAAAGTGTGAATAAAGTAACTTCATTTTCTACTATTTTTCTTGAGTCTATTTTGTTTTGTTTTCATGTGGCCCCTATGGGGTTTGCATGTGAGTCTAGGTACCTCAAAGTGAATCTTTGTTCTTTTGTGGTCATGAGAGTGGGTTCAGATCTTTGATTTGAGTTTTCTTTGTGTAGTTAGAGCTACTTGTGAGAGTTGTGCCATGTGGAGTACTTGTGATGTTTGGAGTTTGCTAAAAACTAAGGGAAGCTAGTAAAGATTTTTGAACTATTGTTGATGAGGATGAGGAGAGTGTGATATATGGGTTATGTATGTTTGATTGAACTATTGTTGATTTTTTTGGGATGATCTTATTATGTTGCAAAGGGTAAGGATTATGATATTTTCACTCTAGACGATGATTTTCACTCAAGCGTAAATAGAACGAACTTAAACTCTACTCTCTGTCCTATTTTAGCTCAAACAAAATATTTTTAGTTTAAGCAAAAATAAAATTGAAAGTAACCTTATTTCCATCCTTATTTTTGCTCAAGCAAAAATAACACTACAACTGAACAAAATTTCTACATAATTTTCTCTTGAGCAAGCAAATTTTCACTTAAGCTAAAATGTTTTTGCTCAAGCTAAAATATTTTCACTCAAACTAAATAAAATATTTGTTTTATTGCTTCTGGTCTCTTAACTCATTGAATGTAGTCGTTTGTGTACATACAAATTGGGATAAAATAATTACATTTTTTATATTACTTTTTTTGAATAAAATATGTATTTTTTGTGCAGATGATGAAAGTATAATAATTTTCAGGGAGGGATTGCTATACTTTGTTGTGTTTAGCATGTAGTGAATGGTGATTTGATGAGATTATCTTAACTTCGTTGTTATCCAACTCACATTGAGGAAGATGTCTAGTTGTAAAAGTGGAGGGAGGTTCCTATAATATGGTGCTTTAGTAGAAATAAGAACGAACCACACAAATTTTAAGTAGTTTACCTTGTCATACTTGAAGGGGACATTAGTCCTAGTATATTATTGGTTTGTGGGAGCATGAGATAATATGACAAATATATAATTTGTAAATTTACTCAATACACATATCTTCTAAAACTAGAGTCAAATGTCAAAGTCTTGAGAACCATATGGACCGAGTCGATTGGGTTGTGGTTTATATTGGTGCTAGTGAGACATTTGATATACTATATACATCATTAATTAAAATACATTATTAATAAAATTAAAATTATATTAAGAGTAATATATAAAATAAGTTATAAAAACACTTTACTAATAATATAATAAATATAAGTCAAATTCTTTTTAATTTAAGGAAGTGATATAAAAACAAAATATACAAAACAAAAACTGTACTTATTCGCGAGTTTTAAATTATAATTGTTCTAAATAAAACTTGTTTATAATTTTTTTCTTTTCTTATAAATTGTTTCATACCCATAAATAGACAGAAGCAGCGTTCCAGATTATTTTTTTAGAAAATTTGGCGAAATACCAAAATTTGAAAAAAAAATTACAAATATAAAATTAAGTTTTGGACACAATATTATGGTGAAAAAGTTGTGTTAGGATAGTACAATTTTAGTGTAAAATATTTTTAAGCCAAACTCATATCAAGATGTCACGAATTTAGTTCAATACAGTTTAAATTAAAATTGTGAAATTGTGTTAGAGTGATACAACTTTACTTTAATTGTGGCCAAGATAATATGATTTCGGTTTAAAATGTTTTAACTAAAATCGTGTTATTGTAACCATACTTTAACTTTAAAATAGTTTTATTGTTTCACAATTTATCCACTTTTTAAAATTTTCAAATATATCTATTTTAGTAACTTTTCTAAAAATTCACTAAAATAGTTATTTTGGCACGTAAGAACCACACCACCTAAGACTTCATTGGCAAGCTAGTTTTGTCTAATTTCTCCTTGTACATACTAAGGTGTAATTTTTCATTGTACATAGCGTCACCCGTACTATAATGCAACACGAAAGCTCGAGTAGCCGGAAGAAGCTACAGATGGGGACTTTCTCATTAAAATAGAATTAATTTAATATCGTATGAACCATGAAGTTCATATATAAAATATTAAACAACATTAACATGCACAGTGATGAGATTCAAGTAAATTGTATAAAAGTATTATAGTCAAACTACATATAAAAGATTTTCTAAGATACGATACAGATATCAACAAATAAATTTGATTCATGCCATATTTAAATAACTAATATATCATTGTTTTTTTTTATAATTTGTAAAATAGAAAATATAAGGAAATTGTTTTGCCAACAACATGCGCAGTAGATTCAAGTAATAATTTATATAAAATTCTCAAATTATTCAAACTCTTTCTCTAAAAACACAATGTTCATATATTATTAAAAGGATTATCAAAGATATATAATTATAATAAGATATGAATCTAATTTATATGAGAAATTGATCACATGTCTAATTTAAAAACTCAGAAAACTTTTGGTTATGATATTAAGGCAAGATTTTATCTCTATATATAGTAACAGAGTCTCATATTATACATATACATATATAGCAACAGTTTTTGTTGAGAGAAATGGAAGTGAAAGGTGAGATTGTATCAAAGGAGACAATAAAGCCATCTTCAACAACACCCAATGAGCTTCGACACTTCAAACTCTCTCTCATCGATCAATTGGCTCCTCCATTTTACGTCCCTATAATCCTCTTTTACCCTGCTTCCGATGCCACAAACACCAAAACAATATCTCAAAAATTGAAGGCTTCTCTATCAGAAGTTCTCACTCTCTATTACCCCTTTTGCGGAACCCTCAGAGGCAACTCAACCGTCGAGTGCAACGATGAGGGCGTTGTTTTCACCGAGTGTAGAGTCCCCATGGAACTCTCAAGCCTTCTCAAAAACCCTGACCTTCATCAGATCAACCACCTTTTCCCATGCGATCCCTTCAACCCTGCAAGAGAAACTCTGACAGGGAACATGGCAGTTCAGTTGAACCAGTTCACGTGTGGAGGTCTTGCGCTTGGCGTCTGCTTCTCACACAAGATCGCTGATGCTTCTGCAGCAGCATCCTTCCTCACTGCTTGGGCTGCATCATCAAGGTATATTATTGGTCACACATTCCAAATCATTCGATAAACAAAAATATTTTTAAAATTGTTTGCACAGGCTCAATCCTACCGATTTTATAAACTTATATAACCCAGTTCTTAAGATTTGAAATTTTGCAGAGGAAACAAACTGATACTACCTCAAATGGAAGAAGGGGCACTGGTTTTTCCGCGGAGGAAGATAGAAATGGACTTGACTGGTGGCATGATGGGCAAAAACATTGTGACAAAGAGGTTCGTGTTCAACAGGAGCAACATATCTAGACTGAAGCAAAAGGTGGGGAGCTTCGATTTCACTCCCACCAGAGTTGAAGCCGTGACAGCACTCATATGGAGATCATTACTGGAAGCGGCGAAAGCAAGTTCAGAGGAAGGAAAATTTCCGGCGTGTATGGTATCCCACGCGGTCAACATTCGCAGCAGAATGGCCTCAACTTTGTCGGAGCATTCCATGGGAAATCTGTCGCGACAAGCAATCTCTCCGGTGTTGGAGGTGGAAGGAGAAGTGGGGCTGCGTGATTTGGGCGAGAGAGTGAGGGAAACGATAAGAAAAGTTGATGGAAATTATTTGAGTATGCTTCAGGGTGATGAGTTTTATAAGGTGATGGAGTCTTTGAATGAAGTAAAAACAATGGCCGAAAAGGGTGTTCCTTGTTATAGCTTTAGCAGTTGGGTGAGGTTTGGGTTCTATGAAACGGATTTCGGATGGGGAAAACCATGTTACGTGCGCACTATTGGAGTGCCTATAAAAAATGTGGTGATTTTTATGGCTACTAAGGCTGGTGATGGCATTGAGGCATGGATTACCTTGACTACGCGTGACATGGTACATTTTGAGCAGAATCCAGAACTTCTCCAGTTTGTTTCCTTTGATTCTCCATGAGTTAAATAAGTTTTCTTAGTAACACCAAAAAAAGAATTGGAAACACGAATATGTACCAAAAATTTGTTTGTATTGTTTTTAATTGTGTAATTGTTTTATATGAATTACTTCGTTCTAATAATGTCCGGTGTAATTTATTGAAAGATTTTAATGTAAGAATGATTATTATTATTGTTATTAGATTATAAATACATTTAAGAGAAGATATAAATAATAGTCTTTAATAAATAATTCAAATTGAATTATTTTGATAAAAAATTAAGTAAGGAGAGAAGATAAAGAAAAAAAAATTTGGTTATCAAATAAAGTCTAATAATAGAGAGAAGAAGCAAAGAAAGAATACAAAATAAGAGAATAGGGAGTAACTTTTTTGTGTGTCTTATTACTAATTGGAAAAGTCCTATTTATAAAAACAACATAGCAATCCATAAAGGATACAAATCAAATAGTTAATACAAAATATTTACATAAAGAGTAATGAATCATATGATTATCAATCATATTAATCATACGAGTGATTGTATCAAATCAATGGACGACCATTAATTCATAACACTCCCCATTGGGTGTCCATTGATAAAAGTATGTGTCGTGTTAAAACCTTACTAGAAAAAACCCTTTGGATAAAAACCTAGTGAAGGAAAAAGAGTACACCATTCTATATAATATTGTTCTTTACATCTTCTATTTCTCCCCCTCACGTAAACTTACATTATTAAGATGATGGAGTCCAATCTTGTGAACCAATTGCTCAAAAGTTATTCTTGGCAAAGACTTTGTAAATAAATTTGCTAGATTTTTGCATGAACGAATCTTTTGGATCTCTACATCATCCTTTCAATTGAACAATGCACTATTGTCTTCATATATGGTTGTTGATTGCATTCTTCTCAAGGATAGACCACAAGTTTGTCGCACATGTTGAATTATAGACCTTAACTAAACGTATTCATGACTTACCTCATGTAATGCTAAAAAATTATGCATGATTTTGACTATGTTGCTGTTATGGTCTCTTTCACATGTCGTCATGAAATCATTGTGCTACCACATGTGAATAAATATTTTTTTGTGATCAACCACTGTAACATTGTGAGAATATAATAAATAACATGCATATGCATAGTCCATTAGATCCAATTTTGAATCATTTGGATAAAATAATTTCATATTCATAGTACCCTTAAGGTAACAGAGTATATTTTTTACTCCAATTTATTGTCTTCTTGTAGGTGAAGAACTATATCTTGCTTAACAAATTTACAACAAATGTAATATCGCGTCAAGTATAATTAGCAAGATACATTAATGCTCTTATAACACTAAGATATGGTACCTCTGGACAAAAAAGATCTTCATCATTTTCTTGAGGTCTAAGAAGAGCATTTATCAACATCTAAAGACCTCACTACTATTAGAGTGCATAATGGATGTAACTTGTCCATTTAGAACATTTTACACAACTTAATTATATAAGGCTCTTGATGTATAAAAACACCTTTGCTTAAATACTCAATTCTTAATCTCAAACAAAAATTTTGCCTTTTCAAGATCCTTCATCTCAAATTCTTTCTTTAAGCAATCAATTGACTTTATGAATTCATTAGGAGTTCCAACAATGTTTATGTCATCTACATAAATAATAGTTATGACAAATTCATTTTTGGATCTTTTCATATAAATACAAGAACAAATAGGATCATTTTTATATCCTTCTTTTAATAAGTGCTCAATAAGTCGGTTATGCCACACATGTCCTTATTGCTTTAATCAATAAAAGGGCTTGTTCAATTTTATTGAATAACTCTCTTTAGAAATTTCCTTGTTGGAATAAAATCCTTCAAGTCATATGTATGCCATTTATGTGCTATTTAATTTATTATCATTTTAGCAATATGTTTGATCATGTTGAGTGATAATATAATTATAGAATTATATGAATCATTAGGAAACATGAATTGGTTGAATGGTTGTGCATTGATTTGACATTGGCATGGTTATGAGTTCAAACCTTGGTAGACCCACATTAAACTTTCATTTTGCTAAAATTAGTTTTGGCATGAACGTGAAAGGGCAGAGAAACCCTAGTAACAATGGGCCTCCAAGGGAGGCTAGAAAATCAATTCATAATGACCTAACGAATGACAATTATCATCAACATTAAACCATTTCCTTTTTAGTGCATTAACATATCATTAAGGCACCATTAAAAGGCAAAATTTGGGTGAGAAGAAAGGTTTTTGTGTTGGCCATTGTTGCTTAGTAAGAGGAATACGAAATTGGAGAGTGTATTGTCATAATTGAGTGAGAATGAGAGCTAAAGTGGGAAAACAAGGGGCATCCATTTTGATCAAAGAAGAAGCCAAGAACCCCAAGTTTAAGCTAAGGAATTCAGGTTAGGGGAGCTTTACTCGATAATTTTGTGTTTAAGTCTAAATTGCATGATAAATATATTATGATTATTCATGAAATTCTTTTATTCTGTTTAATCTCGTGTTTCTGGAAATTTCCAGAAATTGCCTAGCGGGCGATGAATTGCCGCCAGGCGACTCATCCCTTTTCTAGGCAATTCTGGGTTCCTGTAGAGGAACCGCCTGCCAACTATACTTGTCAAATAGTCTACTTGACCAATTTTGACTCTTTGACTGTCCATTGAGAAGCTGGCATGTGGTAGTGTGCTTTCTCTATCCAGAACTAGGGTTTCTTCCTCCTTCCTCCATCGTGGTTTCTATCGTTGGGAATTTTTACTACGTTACCAAGCTGCCACAATGGGTCCTCACGATGGCTGTTGCGTACATCGCGTTTCAATCTGCATCGGGTGGCATCGCAAGGTTCGTGGCTACGTTTCAATCTACGGTGCTGCAATATTGGTGAGAACTCGCGTGTGCGATAGAGGCATTTGCGGTGCAGATTTATGGTGTTGCGGCAACGAAGGTTCTGGTGGGCACTGCTCTACTACTGCGACTTCTCAAGGTTCGCGAGTTGCTACACTGTTGCGGAACACATAAACGATGAAGGTACTGGGTCCACGGTTGTTGCAAAAAAATGGTGACAGGTTCGCGTTCTAGAGTTGTGATGGTGGTTGCGATAAGGTTTCGCTGCTGTAGGTTGACGGTGGTGCTGCCATTGAAGGTGTCAAGCATGGTGGCTCGTGTTTTCTGTTGCCATGAGCACTGTCGCGATGAAGACAATACAAATCAGATCTCGGTGAAAAGATGCAGTTGTTGGTCACGGTGGCCGTGGACGGCGTTGCTGGTTCAAGGGTGATAGAGAGTCGCACAGATCTGAAGCAGTGAAGAATGGAGGCTTGCTCGAGCACGGTGCAGATGGTGGTGGTAGCGTGATGATTTGGAGAAGATGGTGGCGAGAAGATGAAGCAATGGAGGTCTGCTTTGGTTGCTGAAGGTGACGAAGTTGATGGCACGACGAAAAAGGGCGAGTTGCAGTGGTGGTCAAAAGTTTGCGGTGGCTGCCGTGAAGGATGGTGGTGGCTACCGTGGAGGGTGACGGCTGAGAGAGAAGGAAGATTAGGGTTAGGATTTCTGGTTGTGTGGAGAAGAGAAGGTGATGAGGTGTCATGCTCTGATTGGTCAATTTAATGAGTGGAGGATCATGACACGTGTCATCATATGGTTGGACAAATTAATTAGTGGAGGATTGCCACGTGGCATGATCTGGTTGTGTGGAGTTTAAGTGGTAGGAGGGGTGCAAATTAGTAAAAATTATGGGTGCAGAACAAGTTTTTAGGCGGGCCACTTGTAGGAGGAGTGTGTAAAATGAAAATTGGGGGTGCATTTAGCTCCTGAATTATTCCTCTCCAGAATTTTCTGATTTTTTACTTATTTTATAACTTTGAATATTTCAAATTCACACTCTTAATGATCCAAATTAAATTCTAGCTACATTATCAAACGTTAGAATATGCAATAATATTTTATGCAACTAAAATCAATCCTTAAGCGCAAAAATTATATTAAATCCCCAAATTTAAATATTATTTGAGGGCAAAAGTTTGAACTCATCACACCCGTTAGGCGACACCTGTAGGCAGAGTGACTTTAAAGGCGCTTGGCGCCTGGCGGTACGCGTCCCCCCTAGACGAACTAGAGGCCTATTGCGCCTAGTGACTCGTGTGCAACGCCAAGTGATCTTGGTGAGGCAAAAGCAGGTTGCTTGTTTTAATGTGCGTGGTCTACAAGGCTTTAGTGATACTTCAAAGGTCGACTTGCTGGTGTTCCTTAAGTTGTGGCTCGGAACGTATCCCTTGAGTCGTGGCTCGAGATAGGGTTTAAGCACGTGGCATTCCTTGAGTTGTGGCTCGGAATGACATCTCTTGAGTTGTGGCTTGGGATGGCAGAAGAACATGAGGAACTCTTGAGTTGTGGCTCGGGTTGGCGAGTGTTGCCGCTGTGAGTGTGCACGTTGTGGCGTGTACTGATGGGTCCAATTAGATTGCTTTCCTCAGTAATAAGCTGACGAGTTTGGTAGTCTTGGGATGTATGATCCGTAGCATGGTTTCCCACACGTGCTCTACCAAATGTGGCTTGAAGGTGAGGTAACAAAACACCTTGAAGTACTCATCAGAAGACGTAGAACACGGATGACATGGTGGCAGCCATGTATGTGAAATCAAAGGATATGAATTCCTTTGGTGCGATTGTAATTATATGATTTGTATGCATATGTTTTATTTTGTTAGCTCACCCTATCTGTTTGTGTTTGACGATGATCATGTACGCGGTACATGGGAGCAGATGATGTTGCAGGTGGATCTGGTGAGGCATAGAGCCAGAGCGGGGGCTAGCTTGGGAGAATTTATTCATAGTTTTAATTATGTTTTTGAATCAGTTGTAAACCTTCAATTTATCAGACTTGGATATTTCCATTGAGTTTTATATAATATTGGACTTGAGGTATTTCTTAATGATGTAATAAAGTTTTAAATTTCCCCACATTTTTGGAAAATGAAATTGAATGCAATTTATTTATTATTTATTTATTTTATTAATTAAATTTGTAATATCCGGTCGGGATGTTACCATATTCATCACTATATTATATGTAAAAGTTTCGTCAATGTTGACTTCATTTTGGTTCCATATTATATGATTCATGACATAATTTATTGAGATCTCATCATTTTAAATAATTTCAGGTACTCGAGGTTCTTCTGGAATCGAATCATTAATTATGTCAAATGAATCTTTTGGGATTTCCACCCTTTCGATTAGGTCATCTTGCATTTTAGCTCCCTTTATCTTTCAAGAGTTTTATCTTTGGAACCAATAGGCCTACCACGCTTCAAACGTGTCTTTGGAACTAACAAGCCTACCACGCTTCAGGCGTGTTAGGAATTAATATAAAATATACTCGGAGCATTAACAGTTGATATATATGATGTGATTACCCTTTCTGTCAGTAAGAACATTTGGTAATTGATTGACTAATTTTGTAAATGAATTATCCTTTGAACTTCCAGTTCACATTCTTTTGTACGAGGATCCAGTTAAGATGAAGATAATTCATTCCAACCAATATTCTTTTCCAATTGTTTTCTTCCCCAAAGTGACAATCGAAAAGTCAAACTGTAAATAAGTCTCCCGTTGGTCATTCAAGATATTTTATTATTGAGGGAGAATCATATCCAACATATATTCTAAATCATCTCTGAGGACCCATCATAGTCCCTATTGGTGGGAAAATTGAAACATATACACCACACTAAAAAATCTTACATGACCCAACCGATCATGCCAACCAAGAAATTCATTTCTATTTGCAAGCTTCTAGCTTACAATGACATGTGTCTCAATTGCATTACTATATGTGTAGTATAAGCCATAAGAGAAGGCTAATAAGTTCTCCAATACACATTTTATATTTGACTAAATTTGAGTGATATAAAGATATTTCATACATTTTTCATTGTTTGTCTCCATATGATATCCATTTAGACAAATATCCTTAAAACTTAATAAATTTCTATTCAACTTCTTGGTAGAAGTATAATAGCTCTTCCAGAGCCTTCAAATATATTTGTAGTACTATAAATAATACTAGCATTGTTGTCTCGCATTATCAAACAAGAGAAAAATGTATTACTCTTAAGAATTGTATAAGTTGTTGCACTATCGATAAGACACATATCCTTATCATTGATACTAGGGCCAACATCCGTTCTTCATATAAATGTAAATATCAATATGAGAATTTTTTTAACACTCTCATAACCAATGAGGTGATCAATGCTTCCATTTGGTTTACAAAGAAAATAATAATATCAAGATGAGTAGCATCCATATGGCCATAATCAAAATCACCATCTTCATAAGGAAAATGTGTTTCTATGTTTTTCTCATTATTTATAAGATGCTTTGGTGTACAACAAGTACAACTCAAATGGCTTTTACCATTGTAATGATAATATATACTTTCATCTTATTTGTCAATATTTTCACATTTTCCTTTTCCCTTTTTCACATTATTGTGCCACTTTTGGTGACAAAATGTGTCTTTGAAATTTCATTTATAACTATGTCCATAATAAATATCATGATTATGAAAATATAAATCAGATATTGTTGCATTTACTTATGGGAATGAAGCAGAACCAATTGGACATGTTTCATAATTTTCTATCAAAAGCTCATTGCTTTGTTTATCCATACAAAGGCATGAAATAAATTCATAATATTTATTGCTACATTCAATTATGGGAATGGAGTAGGACCAGGTGGGCAAATCTCATGATTTTTCATCAAAAGCTTCATTGCTTTGTTAAGCCATACAAAGACATGAAATAAATTCATAATATTTTTAAAATCTTTTTTTCACAATATTGTTCTCACAGGAGCAAATTAGTTGCTCATATGCTTTATTTCTTTCTTTAATGGTATTATCAAGATTCATTGCATCTAAATGTATTTCAACATTTAATATCCAATATAAGTAATTCTTCCTTGTAATATCAAGGGTCACAAATTCCACAAATTCAAAATTTGTAAGGTTTGAGATGTTTAGAATTAGCATAACAAATAATAGTAATAATAATCATAATAATAATAATAATAAAAGATGAAGATTGATAAAGTCAAATCATTCTTATGACAAGAATAACAATATAAGATAAAACTGATAAAATTGTAAATGAAGAAAGGATTAGGAAGAGTCTGGATTAAGACATGCATAACATTGTCCTTAAGGTGTTTCTTTTCGTGAAAAATGAGGAATCCTTTAAAAATCTTGTAGAACCATGATTAAATACCCATTTTCACGTATCAAGGTCGACATTCTTGCCCAAATGAGGCCTAGAAATTGACGCTCTATAACTTTTTCTTCGCTAGGTGAACCATATTTTTGCCTTATGACTCAAATATTGTAGGTTTGAGTTGTCATTTTCGCCTAGTGAGAACGACTCGAATATTTTGGCCATCCAGAGGTGTTCCATGGCAGTATAACCCTACAAGTGAGTCCTTTCTTGCAGCCATGAGTGTGATTCTAGTGCCCCTCGGCATGCGTATTTGTCTAAGAACCATTCTTTCTTGTCTAATCATGCTTCCTTGAGTTCCAACTTGTTTTTCTCCACCAGAATTGCTTCCTATTGATTTATTTCACACATTAAAAAAATAGAGATTAGAGGTGAATAAGCATAAAATAACTAAAATACAAAACAATACAAAAACAAGATAAACTTGAGGATTAAACAAGATAAAAGTTATGGAGAAGTTGATTTTATTCACAAAACTTAACACCAATAAAAGATAGAAAATAATGTTATCAAAGATCATTCAAAGTAGAGTGAAAACAACGTGTCTAAGTCAAAATGTGTGTGAAAACAAAAATGAAGTACATGATTTGCTTGTGCGAAATAAAGAGAGAAATAAAAAAGAGACACAAAGATCTTGCAATTTTAGTTTCTGTGGAAGTTGATGAACAAAATAACGGGAAATTTTGAACCAAACATGATAATGCAAAATGTGTAGAGTATTCAGACTTGAATAACATTATTAGGGTTTCATATATAAGAAACCCTTTCAAAACTGGAAGAATGCATGCGTAATTGAGATGTATACAAAAGATAAAAAAATAAATCAATATTGTTCTTACAATGCTTTTATAGGACCGAAATTACATTGTAAAGACTCCACAAGAAGATAGTTTCCACACTCTTCAACCTTCAAACATATATGTCCCAAGATGTAGGTATCGTTCCAAGCCGAAAAGGGGTAGACACTCCGACTTTTGTGAAAACGTATTGTTTAGGGTTACTTTATCGCTACTAAGTAAAGTGTTTCGACTTCTCCTTACCCTTATTTCAAACATTCAATTATTTTTGTCTCCTCCCATTTTTCTTCCCTATTCTGAGCTACCACTTTGACTTCGTTTCACACTAATCTTTATCCAAGCTTCAAAGTTTTTCTTCTTCCTTGTTTTAGGTACATCCCCATGTCTTCCTCCTCCTCTTATGATTCCTCTAATGAACAACATCCCTTGGTCATGCAAGAGATTATTGCCACTAGAGATGATGTGTTTTTGTCATACCCACTCGGTCAACCGAGAAGGTTCTTCAGCGAAACCTAACTCTCCTTTTCCTCCCCTTATTCTTATTTGTAAGGGTGTAAGAGGGAAACACAAAGTTAAGGATTCTTTAGAGGTCCCTTAAGAATCCCTTAAGAAGGGTAGAAGAAATAGATTTCCTCCCATTAATCATGAGGAACTCGTGACCTTTACTTCTGATTTCCTCAGTACCGAGTCAGTGAAAGATTTTATTTTGTCTTATAACATATGTTATGAAGAAATGGTTAAGTTTTTAGAGGTCAAGGCTTGCAATAGGAGTGATAGAGTTTTTCAAAAATTGCTATCTGATACCGTCGACTTCACCTTTATATATGAATTTAGGTTTAAAGACCTTGATATTTCCTTTATCTACTTTTAAATGTCATATGTTATCTATGATGCGGGTAGCACTGAGTCAGGTACACCCCAATAGTTAAACATATCTAAAAGCTTTTGAAATCCTTTATGAATATCTATATATAATGCTCACTACTAATAAATTCATGTATTTTCATGGTTGGGAGGTTGGGTGGATTTCTTTAAATGGTGACCAATATGGATTTCTTTTAATTGTAGATACTCAATCATACAAGAGTTTTAAGAACCAATCTTTCAAAGTTAGATGTGTTGAATATGATAAGAAATAACTTAATATTTTCTCCTGGACAATTCTCTAAGGTTTCCTCTGTACTAGCAAAGATCCATAAAATTTAATTCTAGGGGTCACTACCTGATTGCCGAAGATAAGAGGGACATAGAGATTTTAAAGGAACTACCTCAACCGATTAATAGTAAAGTGCTCCTTAGTGTTTTCTTTCCTAGAACTCATTTGCATTGTTCTTGGGTAACTATTACGCCTTGTTTTCTTCGACTAACTATTTTTCTAATTAGCTTTTTATTTGGATGGAGAGATCATAAAAAAAAAAATTGATTATCAAGCTCTTTGTGCCTAAGTAGGAGTGCCTCCCTTGGTTGAAGTAGGATTTCATCCAAGTCCTACAAAAAAGAGGAAACATTCCTTCCATAGTGGTGGGGGGTCATCCGCACCTACTAATACAAGGTCTGAGGAAAATTCATTATGGCATATGTGGAGGAAACATGATGATTATAAATAATGGCAACATTACATTGTTTTGTTAAGGTTAAATTATGTCTTTGGTCCTATTTTTGTAGGAAAATATTGGTTTGACCTTTTTTTTATTTGTCTCAATTTTGTCTCAATTTTGAAAAATTTGATCCAATCAAGTCCTTCATGTTAGTATCATACTAACAACGTTAAAAATGTGTCATGTGTAGTTCATGTTTTCTTTTTTAATTTTTATTTATTTATTTTTAATTATTAAAAAAATTAAAATTTGTCAAGTGGTAGTGATAGTGTAATGTGACAACAGTAGTGCCACGTGTCACCACCACGTCATGTGTCATTGTTTTCATCTCAATTTGGTCCCTGTATTTATATTTGATCTCAATTTAGTCCCAATATTTTTAAAATTTTGCAATTTCGTCCTTCTACAAATTAAAACAAAAGTTAATTTTTATATAAAGGTTATAAAAATGTTTTTATTAAATTTGATATTTTTATTCAAATTGATATTTTTATTATATACCTTTAACAAAAGTAAGTTTGTTTAGATTTATATTTCACATTCAACTTTATTTAAAGTTATTTTCAAATTTTAAATTTATTTATTTTAAATTGTCATAAAATTGTTTAAAATTATTTTAAATTTTTACATTTAAATTTATATAATTGTTATTTTTAAACCAACTCAAACATTTATATAAAAATTATTCAACTTTACAAATTTTAAAAATATAAAATTATTTAAAATATAAATTTAAATAAAAAAATATATTAAATTATGATGTAATAAAAAAATCAATATTATTATTTGAACTTTTTTCTATTAATATTATTTTCTAGTAACAACCTTAAAACAATTTTAAGTAAAATTCAATGTAAAATATAAATTAAAATAAACTTGATCTTGTTAAAAATATTTAATAAAAATATTAATTTCAATAAAATTATTTGTATACCATTTATATAAAAATTAAATTTGGTTTCAATTTGGAGATGAACAAATTTTACAAATTTACAAATTTTAAAAATATAAAATTATTTAAAATATAAATTTAAATAAAAAATATATTAAATTATGATGTAATAAAAAATTAATACTATTATTTGAACTTTTTTCTATTAATATTATTTTCTAGTAACAACCTTAAAACAATTTTAAGTAAAATTCAATGTAAAATAAATATAAATTAAAATAAACTTGATCTTGTTAAAAATATTTAATAAAAATATTAATTTCAATAAAATTATTTGTATACCATTTATATAAAAATTAAATTTGATTTCAATTTGGAGAAGAACAAAATTACTAAATGTTTACAAAAAAAATATGACTAAATTTAAGAAAAATGAAAATATAGAACCAAATTGAGAATGTGAAAATGACATATGACTTGATAGTGGCACGTGGCATTGTCATTGCCACATTACACAGTCACTATCACGTGACATAACGTTAGGTTGACAGGTGACAAATTTTTATTTTTCTTAAAAAATTTTAAAAAGTAAATAAAAGTAAAAGAAAATTAACAAAGAAATTAAAAAAAAAATCAATAATTAACACATGACAGCTCTTTAACATTATTAGTATAATATTAACAAAATCAATTTTTTCAAGATAAAAATCAAATTAAGACAAATAATAAAAAAAAAACCAAAACGATATTTTCTTATGAACCAAATGAAAAAACATAATTTAATCTTTTTGTTAATAATTTAATTTTAAAAATGAGTTAATAAATTTCAATTTAAAAAGGTTTTTATATCAACCAATATAAAATGAATTAAAAAAAATCATTAATCTTATCAGTAAATTTTAATTAATAATTAAATGATGAGTATGGCACATTTAAAAAAATATAAAATGTTTGTTTGTATTAGGTAGCACTTTCTAGACAAATAATTAAATAATGCTCTTTGTTTTTAGTTTCTTAATATCTCACAAAATTTCAGTTCAGATCTTTTGGACAAGTCCAATTCGTGGGGTTGAACAAGAGAGGCACAGCAAAGCAAGAGAGAGAGAGATAGTGCGTGTTTCTGAAAAAATGAACACTGTACTTTCACCTTCACCGTTTACTGCGTTGTCCAAAACCAATGTTTCTTTTTGTCCCTTATTTTCTTCCAATTTCGCTGTTCCTTCGTCTTCCAAATTATCGCGCATTGAACTTCCCCGCAAAAGGGGTTCTCAAAACACTGCACTTCGATGTAGCATCTGGCCCGGTGGCCCTGGCTCGGGTAAATTTTTGTTCTTCTTCTTTCTCGCCCTTGCACTGCTAGTGATGTTGCTGATGTGTTTTTCAATGATGTGATGTGAAAAGGGTTTTTGTTTTTTTAATATCAACTTCTGGTCTTCATGGGTGGCTGTTGTTTGAAAAAAAAAAATTCATCCTTTCTGCTGTTTGTAGTAGCTTATGTTCTTAGAGAGTTATGCTTTTTCTTCTTCTTTTTATTCCTTAATTTTGCAAATGCTTAAGGCGTTTTAGATTGAGCAATGGATTCATGGGGACTTAGGAATTGCAAGAATGTCCATTATTTAGGTAGGGGGTCCGATTCTGTTTTTGCCTTTTAGATATTAGAAATTATTTCATAAAGCAGTTTTCAAGAACTAATTTGTGGATAAGAGAGGGGAAAGAAGATTCAATTTTGTCAGGAAAAACGAGTATTAGAAAACCGAAAGTAGAAACCAAAAACAAGATGTTTTGGATTATTTTTTAAACTTAGAAAAACGCTTTCCTTTTGAAAACAGTTTTCAAAATCTGCCTTTTTGGTTTTAGAAAATGGAAAACGATTTTGAAGAATAGGAATCAAACAGTATGCATTCAGTTTGCTTCACTTCTTTTCTAGTAGTAATGTTTCACATAGTATATTGAGTTAATGATAATCAATTCTCAAGGATTATTCAAGTTTGTAGTTTATGTTTACATACTGGTAAACAAGTAGTTTGCGGGATAAATTAGTCCACTTAAACTCTATCTGAGGTGTTTTATTATATTTTCTTTCTCCATTTAATAAGTGACTGAATCATGCAGGTGACAGTGATAGCAGCAACAGAAGCATCCTGGATGCATTTTTCTTGGGAAAAGCTGTAGCTGAAGCACTAAATGAGCGCATTGAATCCACAGTTGGTGAGATTTTGAGCACCGTTGGTAGATTGCAAGCTGAACAACAGAAGCAAGTGCAGGACTTTCAGGTATGGAGCTGTTTAAACTGGAAATATCTTTTGCTGGATTTATGCAATATGTTGTCTCGTGTTTTCCTCATAACTATGTAAACAGTAATGCTTGCCTATTATTTTGTATCTGTGTCTATTAATTGGAAAGTGATAATCTGCTTAAAGATTTTATGTGGTAACATGATCCAGAACGATAAATTTTGGATGCTCTGACAATTAATGTCTGCTTTTAACTCAACTTTTAGAATATAGATCATCCCTTTTATCGGATCTTAATTTTCCGGTACAGGGAAACATTTGTAATTGTATTTCGAATTTGAAAAATGATTTTATAGGTAATGGGGACTATCACTTGTCCCAATAAACTTATTTCAAATTCCACTTGTTACCAAAATACATTTTTGTTTTTAACTTAGTCTACCATCACTTTTGTACTCCAAGGTGTTTTGGGCTGTCCAGATTAAGATACTTGGATATTGTGTAGCTACAAAATTAGAGTCATGCTGATCAAGAGTTGAGAGATGAGTTGGAAAATGAAAGTGGCAATCAATTGAGATGTAGACAAACGTTGCTATATAGAATAACTAGAATGTTGTATTCTTTCTAGACCGAGAATGTCCAACACTGCTACATTCTGTAAAATTTAACACAAAGAAGACAGAATAACTCAATAAAATATGAAAGTAAAGGCTGTTCCTTTCCTGTCTCCAATTGCATAACAATATTTAGATTGTAAACTCCTGTTAAACAGGGGTTAATCTCTATTGGTTGTAATTTTAGGTAGTGTGAGAAAGGAGATGACAAGGCATAAATAATGCAAAGGGAAGAACATAGGAGTGTTTACTATTTTCAAAATTGAATTTCTGTTTTGGAAAATTCGTCTCCTTAGCACATATAGAAGTGTTTTTTTGTGCAGCACATTTTGGTTTTCTTAAATTGTCTCCAGAGCACCTGAGCAGAGAAGTTGAAGCAAAAAGCATTCCCAGTTCTTTTCTCATTTTTTTAAAACTCTTTGAAAACGATTTTCCAATATTAATAGATTTTGGGTGGGAATTGATTGTTCAAGTCTTGTAGAATTGTTTTAGAAATTAAATTTTAAAACAAAGAAGAAGAGAACAGAATCAAACCCGTCACAGTTCTCTTGAGACATGAGGCGTAGATGAGTGATTCATTTATATTGTAAATCTGTGATCTCTGAGCTTTTATCATATTGAAACTGGTCAGAAGGTATTCTTTTGCAATGAAAATGTGCTGTTTTCCACAATTCTGGATACGTCTTTATCAGTAAATTCCATGCTTGCCATCTAATTGTCTATTCTTCTAGAAGTTAACTGATTACTATGCAAGTTTTCAAACTATGAAAAATAAAGGTTGGAATTATTAAAAAGAAATTGTAGAGTTTAGGTGGCTTAATAATATTAACTAAAAGAAAATTATAGATATGGACCAAATGTTTTTGACCAATCAATACCACAGCTATGTACACATAAAATCTGAAAATTTTGATTGCTGATAAAAAGCACGTTTCTTTTGTAGCTGCTGTATCATATAAATTAGGAATGATTAAAACATTGGATATTTATATTTAATCCATTTAAATTACTGTTCGGTCTTAAAGTATGATAGGCCAATAATTAAGAGGGATGATCAGAGAAGAAAGAAGGGAGATGGATGAGTAGTGAGTTGGGGAAATGGGATCCAAGATCAAGGATTGAAATGAGATGAGAACAGGGAGTGACATGTGGTGTGGTAGCTGATAATGAAAAGAGAGAGAAGAAAGGTAGGGGATAGAAATGTCACCTTGCAGTGAAGGGGTGATGCAGGAAGGTTTGTATATTGTTATAATTATGGAAATAAGATGCAGATCCTTTAATTAAGAATAAGTAGATTATACACACACACAAACACACACACACACACACACACACACACACACATATATATATATATATATATATATATATATGTATATATTATTATGAATGCTTATATTAATTGCCATTATCATACTTTTGTCATTAGAAGATATCACATCTTGTCTATTTTTTGTATTGATTCAATTTTATCAACATAAATAAAGGACATGTATGGTCCCAGAAACACAGTTTCATATCAATGTCTCTCTCTCTCTTTCCTATAGTTTAACATGGTCTCACAACCTCTTGAAAACCTGTGTTGGCTCAATGGATCTACTGTACCTGGTGAAGAGTTATTTTTTGTTTATTTTTTTTGCGACACCTTTTGGCAAATTTTATAGCAAGCGCTATGTTTGGACAGCCCGACACCGATCTACACATTTAAATGTCCAGCAGAAAAACTCATTCAGGCACCCTTATGCATGTCCTTTCCGAGCATAGATCCACCACCCTTGCTAATGTGTGGTAGCATGTGGAGCAGTGACGGCCTTCCAGCCTCCCATTGTTGTGTTTCTACATGGTGATCTTGATTAGGAAGTTTAGTTAGAACAAGCTTCTAGATTTGTTTACTCAGGAGGAGTCATCTGATATGGTATGACATCTTCATTGGTCCTGTATGACCTTGGGCAATTACCTCATCTGTGATTTGGGATGTTTCAGATCGTCAACCAACAATTTGGAATGATACATAGTGGTGTTGATCAATCTCTATTTACCATCATTTTCCCAAGGATTTATCCACCTCATTGTATGTGGTAACATTGTTACAAGTAGTGATAAGGATAGCATTGACCAACTAAAACAATATTTTGCTCAACAATTGTAGACAAGATCTTGAGCACATGAGGTATTATTTTCTTGGTATACAAGTTGCACGATTCATGGATGGTTTTGTCATATCTCAGAAAATATGTTATACACATTTTAGAAGAAACAGATTTGAAATGCTTAGTTTGTGGACACCTCTATGGTTTCGAGTGTAAAACCTGTACTTGACCAAGAAGAACCATATTATGACCTTGAGAGATATGGACAATTAGTTGGTAAGTTAAATTACCTTATTGTGACTCATCTTAACATTGCATTTGGAGTGAGCATAGTAAGTTAATTTTTTAAGCTCTTATTTTCAAGATCATTGGGATGCAGTCTTATGCATCCTAATTATATCAAGAATGCTCCTGGAAAAATGATGATTAAAGAGGACAGGGGAATTGGGTATTCTAACGCTAATTGACAGGGTCATCAAATGACAGGCGCTCCACTTCAGGGTCTTTTGTTCATGTTGGAAGGAACTTAATATTGTGGAAAAGTAAGAAAGAAAACGTTGTGAAGATTAAGTGTAGGAGGAAAATATATGGCAATGCTGATAGTCACTTGTGAATTTATATATGGCTAAAGCAATTCCTTGCAGAGCTTAATTTTGAAGAAAATTTTCAAATGCGCCTTGGATGTTACAACCATGAAGTTTTACACATTGCTTATAATTTTTTTCTTTTATAGGAGCACCAAGCATATTGTGATAGCCTGTCATTCCATAAGAGTAAAGCTCAAGTCTAAAGACATCACCACCAAACTAGTCAATTCTAGTGAATAGTTGCCTGACATATTTACCAAGCTGCCAAGAAACCAAGGATTGATCATATTATATGTTCCGACTCAAGAGAGAGAGTGTTGTTACAATTATAGAAATAAGGTGCAAATCCTTTATAATCAAGAATATTTAGATTATGGATGTATTATTAGGATAATTTTAGTTGATTCTCGTGTCATATCTTTATTATTAGAGGATATTAAATATCTGGTAATTTATATTGATGCCGCCTTTTCAATGTAAATAAAGAATCCGTGTTATCTAGCTTCTCGCACATAAATGTTATATTTTGAAGTTGATAAATTTCTTTGCATTTTGAAGTTGAAATTGCTTTGCTTTGTAGATGTATATGTATATATATACACCTGTCTGTTAGCTGTTAGAAAATAATAATGCTCATGCAGGAAGATGTGTTGGAAAGAGCCAAAAGAGCGAAGGAAAAAGCTGCACGTGAAGCTATGGAGGTACGAGGACTCACTTCAAAGTCTGCAGTTGAGACAAAAATCGCAGATTCAGACAGTTACAAAACTTCAAATTCTGCAGTAGATCCAGTCACTTCTGTTCTGTCTACTGATGCATCCGAAGCTGATATTGAATCTACAGATGAATGATCCATACTTTTGTATTTGGCTGAATGATCCATCCTTTTGTATTTGGCTCTCAACTTTTGACTGATTCATACAGAGTTTGCTTCATGTTTTATTATCCATGTTTGATAGATGAATCATAACTTTTTCATTATTCCATCTTTTTCTTCTGAATATTATATTTTTTCAAGAGGCCAATAAAATTAAATTCTCAATTGGATTGCCCTTGTTTGTTCCTCTATTGCAACAAAATTTGATTTGACTATGATTCTGACATGACAAATGGCGTGTCACGTTACCATTCCGTTTTAAGCCACATTCATTGCTAGAGTTGGCACGTGGGTTAGAGTGCTAGAGTTGGCACGTGGGTTAGAGTGCTAGAGTTGGCACATGAAAAATGAATAATTAGACGTGGTTAGATTTGTGTGAAACATCAACATTAACGTCAAGAATTTGTGGAAGCCCTCATAATGTGTCCCATAAGTTTGGATTCGAATACCTGATGGCGTTGGCTTTCTCGAGTTTGTATCGGGGAAGATTGGTAAGCAAATTTGTTTTGTGGGAATGGAGTGAATAAATTGGTGGTTTTGGGGATCTAGGGTTTTACATTGTTGTGGGATTGGGGTTGAAATATGTCATTAGTTGGTAATTTAATTTGCAAATCAATGTTGCAGTGTGATGAAGTCTGATAGCAAAGGATTTGGTTCTACACGAAGGAGAATTGGTTTGGGATTGTTGTGAAGATGTGGGTCGTCTTCAGAATTAACATCAAAAGTGTGTAGGTGTGAAAAAATATTGTTGTTTTTGTAATGCTTAAGGTGGTGTGGGGTAATTTGTGGCCCATAACACGCCTTGCATGCAACTCTCTTATAATTTGCATGAACATAATTCTCAGGATTTTCTATCCTATAATGAATTGCACCACAACATACTATAAGGTATGTCCACCAAATCCTAAAAATAACAAATGCATTTATGCTAAGTTAGATCAACAACAAATTTTTCCATTGTGAATACCTAAGTGACTTTATATTTAGCATCCCTAGTCTGCACAACAATCCAATTCCCACTTTTTTCAACTTCCTTGTCTTAGGTTCAGGCATATCACTTCTAGGATATGCAATTAATTTTTCTTAGTGTTGTAAACCTACTCATGATATATGACGAAATACATTCTAGCATAGTAATGATTGATTTGTCTCTAGCCATTAAAATTGTACTATTGGATGATTCAGACAAGTTATTCATCAACACATCACACTTAGGATAACTACTAAATGTATGTTTATACCATGATTTTTTGGGAATTCCAATAAAACAATCAAAAGCATTAGAATTAATTTTCTTCAACTCACATTTTTTCCCACCCCTGATAGAACATTACCTTTGCTACCTCCATTGTAAGATCTCTTATCACTACAAGTCCCCCAATTTTCTTCTTGTAATTGTTGTAGAGGTGCCTCAAACAAAACCTACGCTCCACACCTTCCAAAATATCATCAAAGATTGTCATAAGTCTATGCATATAATATAATAGTTGTTAGCATCATATGGATGTCAAAAAATGGAATTTTTAGTATTAAGTTCAATTATAACAAACCTTTTGTTGATTTGAAATAGAAACCCAATGATGACTATGAATGTCTCCTTTATTAGTCAACAACAATGTGAGAAACCACCTCCATGTCTCTTTACATGCATTTTCCATAACAACAAAAGCTAGTGGAAAGTATTGAGGTGTCTACCTACTACAACTAGTAATTAACCACCAAAGGAAGTTTCTAGATGATAATCGTCAACACTAATGAAGGATCTGCAACCAACCAAGAACCCTTGTTTACAACCATATAAATACAAGTAGAAATACTCAAACCTTGGTTGCAAAGTGGGTCGTGGTTGATTCACCTTAATTTTGAATGTTCCAGTCCTAACTCTTGTTAACTCAACAACATAATCATATAGAAGACCATATTGGCATTGTCCATCTCTCACCATACAATCCATTGCAATTTGCTTTGCTTTTCCAGCCCTCCAAGGTGTTATGCCAATGTTGTATGTCTTCTTGACTTCATCAATTATTTGGTTTACTATCATGTTTCCCACATCTACAAACCTATCCATTAAAACTTTTCCAATCCAATCTTTATTTGTATTCTTGTTAATAAATACCCTTCCACATCTATGACGACCAACAAGTGTCTTCACCCTAAATGTATGACTACCTCCAACTTTGCTCACCATAATTAAAAAACCACACTTTTTTTACATACAACCCCCACTCTCAATTGATCATTCTTCAAAAATTTGACTTTCTTACCATTTAGAACACTATGCTTGATAAGTTCATGCTTGAAATCCTTCAAAGAACAAAACCCCATCCTTAATTTAAATTGAATCCCTTGTTCATATATTCAAGTCTATATTTTGTAAATTTCTTCCCAATAGAACTAACACCAAATCACTATCCATATCAGAAGAAAAATCATCACTATTCTATTCTTCACTTATTTGTGCACTCCAACATTTGTTAGTCACAAATAATCCTTCACCAACATTCTAATTTTCTATTGGTCGTGTAACATGCATAAATTTTATAATGCAACAATATACAATTTATTAATATCACATTATTTATAAATATTTTATTTTATTATAAATAATGACAATCATAAAGAAAAAAAATATAGGATAATAATAATAATTTTTAAGTACTACTATAATGATGATAATAAACATTTAAATAAAATGATAAAAATATAAAGGATAAAGAAATTAAAATAATTTTTATTAGTAAAATTTATATATATATATATATATATATATAAAAGTTTTGTTAGTTTTATTCCTTTTGATACGTAAGAATTTAGGATGCAGGGAATATAATAATAGCTTTCCTGCTTGATTAATCACATTGAATGTCAATGGATAAAACTTAAGTACATAACGTTAGTACATTAAATGCTTAGAGCTTTGGATAAAATAATTCAGAATGGAGATAAACCAAATCTGAACAAAATCTAAAAGAAATTGAATGCAAAAGTATATCTATATATGTATGTAGAGATTTAGTTGTTTATAAAAAGCTAAAAGAAAAAAAGACAGTGAGAGTGAAAGGAAGCAATTAAGAGAAGTGAATGATAAAAACAACGAAGGCATAATTAAAAAGAAAGTGCTAACAATGCGAGTGTATAAAAAGAGAAACGTGCATTTATCTTTTTCAATCTCTGAGGTAAGGGGAGGAGACATTTATCATTCTATCTTTTGACTTTTATTTATTTTTATCTCATAATTATTTTTATATTTACATTTAAGTGAGGTGTCCCTAACCTCATTCTAATTTATATTTAGTTTTCGTTCCTATTTATTTATATTCATCTCCAGTTGTGCACTGGTCCTATTTATTCAATTTATATTTACTCTTATTTACTTATTTATATTTATCTCCAGTTACGTACTGGTCTTTTTTTTATATTTATTTTAATTATTCATTGATCCTATCTATTTATTTATATAATTATATGGTTTAATATTGAAATAAAATTTATGATAAATAAAGATTTGATTATTGTAGTTGGAGGTATGACCTTGGGGATTTATACAAGTTAGTATTACTCAAGATGAGATGTTGTTGAGTTACTTTGTTGGTCATAAGCTCATTTATCCTGACTAGTCACTACAAAATTATTCATTATCTTTATAAAGTATAAAAAAAAAAATCCAATTTTATGGGTTTGAGAGAATTTTGATTTCATTTTATCTTATTATGATATGTTGTATTTTTTATGTGATATTTGTCTCACTTCCCTATTTTATGATTGTGTGTAAAAAACAAAATTTTATAACCTTATCATAGATGGCTGCCCCCAACATGCCTGATCCCTTCTTCGCTGACATTGTGGTTGATTTTCCGAGGAATGCATGACAAACCAATGCAATGAATAATTCTGTAACATTTTAGGGAACAAGAAACTCTACAATTACTTTTCTCTCTGCTACAAATGCGCCGATTGTTATCAAAGGACAAATCGGAGTTACCTTCTATTTACCCCCAACAATTTAAGTGAACCCTATCCATAACCTTTTCCCTCCACCTGTTTGAAAATCAGTATATGAGGGGGAAACAATAAATAAATAACATTATTTCCTCTTCTAGTGTAGGAAATATAAGATGTACTAAACAGTGTAGATATAAGATGTACTAAAACAGTATAGGAAATATAAGATGTACTAAACTGTGTGTGTGTGTGTGTGCTACGTAACAAAAACACTTTTGTTGACTAATTCCATGAGTTTCAAAAGGAGAGAGACCTATCTAGATCAAACTTTGATGTAGGGACTAAAATGAAAAACGCTTAATAGTTTAGAGACAAAAACATACTAACCCCTTAAACACCTATAAAGTTAGTTGCTTGCCTCATTATTTTTAGGTAATTTTTTTCTGCATCCCATCAAATTTCTATTCCCCCCCATCAAAAGCTTCTGGAAAATGTTTTTTGTAAAAGGAGGGGTTGATTGATTTCTAAAAAAGAAATATGAAATTATTTATTGTGTTCCAAAAAAATAAATTTTGAAAGCGATAAGGTGGAAGAAGAAAATAATAGGATGCAGGAAGCAATTCCTCATTTTAATCCTTGTCCTAGATGTTGAAAGCTTAAGAGTTCTCATTATTGTTGCTTTTGTAGGTTCATATTGGGCGGTTTCTTTTTGCACATGCATAATTTGTTTTTTCATTTGTCATTTCTAGATTATACAATTTGAAAGTCAAAAAATAATTTTTCAGATTGTGTAATTTGGATGTCAAAAATGACTTTAAGATAATGCAATTTGAAGCTATTCTTTTTTTTTTAAAATTATTTTTGAATTATACAATCTAAAAATTAAAAATAACTATTGGATTGTACAATCAGAAAGCTAAAATAATTTTTGAATTATGTAATTCAGAAGCCATTGTTTTAAGAAAAAAAATTGTACGATCATCATATTTGACTTTAGTATTGTATAGTTTGAAAGTTAGTTTTGAGTTTCTAATTGCATACTTTGGAAGTCTTATTTTAGAAAAGAATGATTTTGAGATTGTATAATCCAAAAAACTGTGATTACATAATTCGAAAGTTAAAAAATACCTTTCAGTCGTATAATCCGGAAATTGTAAATAATTTCCAAATTGTACTATGGATAAAATGGGAAAAATGGATGGAGATGTAGAGAGAGAAAGTTATGAAGACAAACGAAGAAACTCCCTCGTATTGACAAATCAAATTTATTTCTCGTAGCCCCCCTTAGATAAATTACGTGCAATAGTTCAACTAGTCTCCACAATTAGGGATGGCAACGGGACGAGGCGGGTACGGGTATCATGATCCCATCCCCATCCCCATAATAAAAATTCATCCCCATCCCCATCCCCAAACCCAACGGGTATACAACTTTTGACCCATCCCCATCCCCACCGGATAACGGGTATTTTCTTATACCCATACCCATACCCATTTTTTTATTGTTCCATATATCAATTAAATATTTTTTATAAAAAAAATTTAAAAATCACACCAACGGAATCAT
>Ga0214544_1003275_pt1 | contig 33678 bp, 11 predicted proteins | sample CNSS3metaG_FD_160074 | JGI IMG/M metagenome (GOLD analysis project Ga0214544, IMG submission 160074) | Root nodule microbial communities from cowpea collected in UCLA plant growth center, Los Angeles, California, USA - CNSS3 | ecosystem: Host-associated > Plants > Roots > Nodule | place: USA...
TATATATATATATATATGTGTGTGTGTGTGTGTTTGACCAAACCAACTTTACTAAATTTGCTCACTCAATAATTGCACCTGGGAAGCAACCAACTCTGCTCCAATTGGAGTTATGCTAAAATATTTTCTAACTCATTAGAAGTACATATTTGTCAACACTAACTACCAATTATACATAAGAACAAAAGAATCAAAGAATCAAATTAATCAAAAGTACTCCGAAAACCATACACAATACACATATTCATCCCCTTACTATAAAATTTCAAACTGCTTCCATGACCATATCTCAATTTCCTACTAATATTATAACCATAATCTAAAACCATTCTTCTTAATTCAAGACTAGTTGGATATTAAGTGATCTTGAATCGTGTAAAATTTTTAGGGTTTATGTGATAATAGTTTCTCTGGTGTTATTATTTCATGTTCTTTCACACCTACATATGCAACTCAAACCCACCAACACCTCCACAATGGCGGCTTCCGCCTTCTCCAAGTCCGAGTAATGCAGCGTCTGCAGCAGCAGCGCCGTCGTCCCCGCCTCAAACCTCGCCGTCTCCACGCTCCTCTCCTCCTGCCACCGCACCGTGTCGTGCGCCACCGGCGACAGCCACTCCAGCAGCTTCTCCACCGCGTCCCGCCACCCCTCCGCCAGAGCTTCCCCCTCCTCTCCCCTCCGCCACCGCCCCTTCAGCTTCGCTGCCACCTTCTGCCTCACCCTCTCCGGCAACATCCCGTAAAACGCCGCCCGCGCGCCCTGTCCCATCGTCGCCGGCGCGTGCAGACACTGCTCCGCAAGCAAAACCACCTCCGCGTACCTCGCCGCAAGCCCCGCTCCGCCCACCGTCGACGGCGGCGCCAGCCTCAAAACCCTATTGTTAACTCCGTTATTCACTGGGCTATCAAATCCACGGTTCAAGAAACGAATCACACCGGTTTTGTTGCTACTACCCTTTGGGATTGGACCCGATCTTGTGACAGCCTTGTGAAGTGATTCCTCGTGGAGACAATAGTTCTTCTTGTACAACTCACGGTGTTCCAAAAGGCAGCAACAACTACCGTTTTCACTGTCTCCATCACCGTTGATGCTATAGCAGCTGCAATTGGCAATGTACCCTCCAAAAACAGAACAAATTCTGGCGTACACAATGCAAACTACCTTAGCCATGATTCCAACGGTTTTGTCCAATGTTTGGTTCCACAACGAAACTTCCTTGTAATGCTGCACTTGTTTTCGACAACATGCTATCTCCTCATCCAAATATTCCATGTTTTGTTTCGTAAAATTGTTATAATCATTAGTCTTCAACCTTTGCCTCTTCTTCTCTGAAATCTCCAGTTTCGCCATGGATTCCATGGCAGTATAAAGACTCCTGGTAGAAGAGACGAGTTTCTCCATTTTGGATATCATCTTAAGACTGTTGCGGCAACCGTAAACTAACTTCCGGAGATCGATAAGACCGAGCTTTAGGTCGGCGTAAACAAGGTCGAAGCGTCCGAGGCTGCTGTCGGAGCATTTCCGGCCGAGCCGCGAGACGGCGTCAGCCGCCGTGTCGAGTTCCTCCAGGCGTTCCGCGGCGGCGAGGTTGAGGAGGAAGCATTCATGCTGGGAATTCAAGTAGGTTATGCCTTTCGATTTGATCACCTTGTGGTGGAGCTTGGCGATTTCTTGGTCGGAGAGGGAATGGTAGAGGGAGATGAGGCGGCACATGGTTTTTCCGGCGTCGAAGGAGTTGATTCCGAGGGCTTTTTCCTCCGGCACCGCCTTGTTACGCCATGTCATGGTGGCAACGACCATGATCACCACCACTTTTACTTGCTTATGTTTTTGGTGTTGGTGTTTACGTGTATGACTATTGACTAATTCGGTGCGTCTTTGGATTTTTTTTTTTTTTTCAAGTCGAGAACTTTGGAGCAAAAGGGTTAATTTATATATAGGGTGTGGCGGAAGCACGTTCGAAGGATCAGATGTTTTGAATATTCCATAGGAGGACGCGTTTCGACAATGGGAACTTAGGATTCATTACATAATTAATTAATTAATTGATTGATTAATTAGCTAGCTAGCTAATTTAAGACGTTTTTGGATGTGATTGATGTTTTGATTATGATTTCTAAGCCAAATGCGATAATATGATATTAGAGTTTTTAATTTGTTCCCAAGTCAATTCTTCCGATGTACGGCAGACATATATTTCTCTTTTTGTTTTCTCCTTTTGTTTAATTGATGGGGTTAAGGGAGGTGGAAATTGAAAAAAGGTTATAATGTTTATTTGTTAATCAATATGGCTAAATCATAAGATTATGTACACATTACAGATAGTGAAGTGTATACGCGTTGAGTGATTTATGAATATGCTATAGTCACGTAACATAATAGACCTACTTGGTCGTAGAAATACTTGAATTGAAAGTTGAATGGGGAAATGTTACTTTAATTAAAAAAAAAAAGTACTGATTACTAGCTGAAATTGAAGGGTTCACTTTTTATTAGGAGATGAGTTTCATCTAAATTAATTTATCTGAACCGATATCGATATCGAGCATGAGAACGCAACGAAATTTGATATTGCATGGTATATTTGATAATTAATGCGTTAGCTACAACACTCCATTAATATCTATTGTTTATAGCTAAGACTATTAGGGTATTCAATCTCACTCATACCAGTAGCTTTTGTCCTTCTGTATTGGTAGCAGTCTAGAAAAAGGAAAAAGATTATTCCATACTGGTTACTACCATTTGACAACTCTTTATAGGTGTAAAATAACCCAACCAAAGTAATTTTTTGTATTTCTAAAAGAAAAGAGAGAGAAAAAGACGGTTAAAGGTAATGTCAAATTGAAAGTAAAAAAAAAAAAATTGGTGACAAAGTACTGTTGTCCCTAGAAAAATGGTGTTCTTTCCTATCTGTATGCATTTTACCGTTTCACTGAAAATTCTTTCTGTTTTTACCGTGCTCCTACTTGGTAGTTTCCAAAGTCCAAGGTTTGAACTTTGGGATTTGACAGCAAACTTAAAAGATCACCAACATTTTACGCGGAATCATTTTAAATAACATTTGCATCCTCTCTCTTAACATGAAATTTGGCACAAAGTTAAATGATCTTTATTCTTATCTTTTTGTTTAAAGATTAATCATTTTATTAAAAGTGGAAATAAATTATACACCATAAGAAAATCATTAAGGCTTAATAAGTGATTTAGTCATCTAATGTGTTAGTTTGGTTCATTTTGATCCTCTTGTTAATTTTGGGTTCAATTTGGTCCTCCAATTTTGTAAAAATGTTCAATTTGGTCATTTCTGATAAGTTGACATCTATGATACATCGATACTTCAACTTGGATCATGTATCCATGTTCGACACTTATTTGTACCTGATACTTTAGGATACTTTATTGATACTTATTAATGAAGTATCTAATTTATAAAGGTGTAGTATACTACAAGAAAATTTTAGTGACCAAAAATAATTACTCACTGTATATAATGACCAATTTAGGTACCAATTTAAAAAATAAAAATTATTGGCAACTAAAATAGTTCCAAAAAATTATAATTAGTCTCTAAATTGATAATTAAAATAGTTTATATTATGACTTAGTTTCTAAATTTGTCACTAACATTAGCTACAAAGGTTTTGACTACCAAAATAATTTATTTCTAAATTGGTCATTAACATTAGTCGCCAAGATTTTGGCTACTAAAATAATTGGTCTCTAAGTAGAAAATTGGTGTCTAACATATTTTTTATTACTAAAATTGGTCATTTTCTTGTAGTCGTATTTTTATGATGACAATAATTTATATTTTTTATGTTGACAACTTTAGTACATATAATTTTAATTTGGATTCACACAATAACAATTGTATATTTATTATGGTTTTAAGAATTATTATACATTTTTCAATATTCGTATATTACGTATCCATAACGTATCGTATCTTATTATTTTCATAAATAAACGTATCGATGTATCGGATACGTGTCGTATCCAATACACGTATCGTATCATCCGTACATCATAGGTTGACATTAAAGTCGTGTCTCATACATGTCATGTGGTATTTTGTGAAATTTCCAATTTTTTAATTTTTTTAATTTTTTTAAAATTTTTGAATTTAAAAAGTAACCATAAACTTTCATGTGTCACGTGTCAAGCACGTGTCACGTAGTAATTTAGTCTCAGATTGGAGAGGACAAATTTAGACCATTTAAAAAACAAGATACTAAATTAAATTCAAAATTTTAAAAACTAAATTGAAAACAACTATTGTTATGCTGACATGTGGCATGACCATGATCTGTTATTTTTTAACCACTATTATTTTTTAAAAGAAAATTAAAAAAAATTAAAATAGAAAATTTCACAAATTGACATGTAACACAACTATGACCTAACACATGACAATTTATGTGTTTTAAAACAAATTAAAAAAATAAAATTTAAAAAATTTAAAAAATTTTAAAAATTTGAAGAATTGAAAATTTCACAAAATAACATGTGGCATGTCCCTTAATGTCAACTTAACAAAAATGACCATATTGATTCGTATTTAAAAAATTATTGGTATTTAATTTTTTTTATTAATAAAAAATTATAATTTGTTAGTGAATTGAAGTTTAAATTGGTCTATAATATTAGTTACTAAAATTTTATTTACATGCTATTGATTCTAAATTAATCTTTAATTTTAATTTCGCGAAAGATTAGTGAAAAAAAATTATAAATCAAACATTCTAAAGCACACTTTTAATTTTATTATTTAAAATGTAATAATTGCTCCTTCTTCTTTTTTTTTATAATTTATATGCATCTCTTCCTCACCTCTCTTCTCACTAACTCTTTTTACTATATTTTAATCGATACCCTTTCTCGTGAATTTTATAGTGTAAACTATTATAGATACGTTTAATTAGTGTAAACTATTATAGATACGTTTATGGACAGTAATATCAAAAAACGAATATTTTTCTAAGAATTTCTGATATGCGTTCTTGCAAAACATTTATTAAAATGAATTTTATTTGCAACTCTCAAATAAAATTTTAATATTTATATATTTAAACCTTTTTAATTAAAATTCTATTTGGCTTAAAAATTACAATGAGTTGTTTTAAGTTAAAATTCTAATTTAACTTCATTTTGTAACTTTTAAAGTGTGACATTGTTAATTATAGCGGTAGCCTCAACACTATCACGAAATTCGGTCATAGTCATAACATATATCCTTAAAAGTTAAAACAACATCTGTATTATTGCAACGTACAGTCAATAAGCTCCTTATAGCTGACTTAAATTAGACTTAAATTTTAAAGAAAGACTAATTTCAATATTTACTTAAAGTTAATGAAAAAAAATACATTTAACCATTTTTATAATAATCACCACACTTTCCCCTGATTTTTACGGTTTGAAATAGTTGTGAATCCGTTTCACTTTTGACAATGATTTATATAACGATAATCCAAATTAAAAGCATTTTCTACATTAGTGTTTTACTAGATTGAATTCAAATAACATGACAATAAAAGTTATTTACTTAGGAACATATAAAAAATAGACAGGTACATCAGTTTAATATTTTTTTAAGGATATGAATCAATGTAATTCTTTTCATTAAATTGATGGTGATGACATTATTAGAGTGATAGGTAACATCGTTATTCAAGTTGCATGGCATTTCATTAACAAGTCAACTATTGATAATAATTATATTTGTAGTCCTTAAATTTAGACGTAAACTTAAGGCTTAAATACCTTTTTGGTCCTCATTTTCGTAGTGTTTGTTGCGGATGGTCCTCATTTTGACAGAATGTTTAAAATGGTCCTCATTTCTACCGAATGTTTAAAATGGTCCTCATTTTCACAATTCGTGTTTTATTTGGTCCTTTTCTGTAACATCGTTTAAATCATTAACGGAACATTGTACAGGTAGCATGGTTTGTATTAGGGTGTGTTACATGTACTGTACATATGGCTAATTAACATTAATTTTTCAATTTAGGGGAAATTTTGCAATTAGGAAAATTTATTCATCTTCGTCTTTCTTGAGCTCGGATTTGCAGAGGAAGCATCTAATACTTGTTATTTCATCATTGGATTGCAATTGCGCTCTTCATTTCAATTTTCAAGTTAATCATCATCAACGAGCTAAGTGGGTTTAGGGTTTTCTGGGTTGTGTTTGCTCATGGGTTAGGGTTTTTGTAATTCTATTTTGGGATTTGTTTGTCTTTCGATTGTTGTGATGTTCTGCATGGTTTCTAAATTATTTTCATGATGTTGTGTAGTTTGTGTTTGTAGGTGGGGTTTAGTGGGGTATTATTTTAGTTGGTTTGTTTGTTGTAAGGCCCATTTATTTCTGCCTAAATCCTTAAGGGTTGCCCCAAAGTTGGTTGGGCCTAGGGCTGGCCCAAAAAGGGGGGGACCATACCCTAAGTCTACCCTAGACTAATCTCTTCTCTTCATTCACAAAAATCGCAGCCGTCAAGCCCCTAACTTCTCCCCAGAAGCTCTGCTAGGGTTTACTCTATCTCAATCAAGCGAGCTCAGTTCATCTTCTTGATTCACATAGGTACTATGCGATTCATACGCCCTTTTTTCCTTTCGTTGTTCACTTTTCCAGTTAGGGTTTCGCTGTAAGTTTATGTTAAGACTTGTTTTGTGGTTCTGTTCCAGCTCGCTCATCCATTCCTTGTACTGTTGCATCCCACTGTTGGAGTCGAACCCCTGTTCTAGCTAGTTCCAGGTAAGGGAAGCTAGACCTTACCATATTTTCGGTAGAATCTGCTTGTTTGATGAGTATATGATGATTGAACGGCCTGTGTGTGAATATAATTGGTTGAAAATGCCTGTTGAACTGTTTGGATGTGTGTGGATGACTGTTACTCGAGAGAACAGTGGCGGGTACTGGTTTTCTCGCCCAAGCGAGCATGCCTCGCCTAAGCGAGACTGATAGAGGGTCGCCCAAGTTGTTCTACGCGAACGGTCGCTCAGGCGACTTGGCTTCATTTTTTAGCGAGGTACAATCTCGCTTAGGCGAGAAGGGGCTCGCCTGAGCGAGACCTCGCAGAGTCCACTGTCTCCCTTTCATGTTCTCGCCCAGGCGAGAAGGGTTTCGCCTGAGCGAGAGGACCTCCCTCGCCTGAGCGGGACCTGTTAGCCTGAGCGAGACCATGGGGTAAGTTTGGTACTATTATTGAATGGTGCACTGATGTGTGATTACTTATTTGATCTAAATGCTTTACTATGTGGGTTGAGGGATGATGCCCTGATTGATATATGAGGTTGCGGTGGGAATGGTATGTTGTTGTATGTTATATGAATTAGAAAGCATGAGTTGCATGATGGGGTTGTTATACATGATGTTAGTATTATGGGAACTTCTGATTGGTTGGTGAAACATATTCAATGTGTGAGTAGGGCATAATTCCATGACTCTTGTAGTGAGAGCTCATGGTGGTGCCTCATCTATTGGACATAATTTCGTGGACCCTTCTAAGGAGGAGTTCACGATGGTGCCTCAAGATAAGGACGTAATTCCACGCGAGTATCGTGGTGGTGCCTCAAGGCCAGGATGTAATTCCACGAAGGCCACGTGGTGGTGCCTCTTGTAAGGGTGTAATTCCGCGAAGGCCTCGTGGTAACGCCTCACTGCTAGGACGTAATTCCACTGTCTCGTGGTGGTGCCTCATTGAACGTATCCGGATGGTTAAGTCTTGGTGTCTTATATGGTTTGGTGCCTCTTATGTGGATGTATGCCATTTATACTTGTATATGAAACTGTATGTTGAGTGTATGATATGAGAACTTTTTCACTAGCTTACCCTTTGCTTGTTTGTATGATTGTGTGTGGTTTCTTCCTTTGCGATGATCATCAACCTTGTTTATGTGAGCAGATGTCAGAACCTTTGGCAGTGGTAATAATAATAGAGATGCTGCGGTTTGATGAGATCTTGGACGACTATCAGGCTCACTATGGAGGCCTCAGCTTTTGGAGCCTAGTAGTAGTAGTAGTTTCTCTCGCTCTTAGCGAGGTTCTGTACCTCGTTTAGGCCTGTGGGGCCTTTTCCTTTTGTTATGAATATGTTGGAGTACTGTGTACGTCATATTCCTAATTTTTATACTCTCTGGATATTTTATATGTGGCGTTTTATTTAAATTGATTTTATCCATTTATTTGGGATGTTACATTTGTCGGTTACCAGTGTTGGTGTAATGGTCCCCATTATTTTATTTGTAATTGATTGTTTTTTAAAAGGAAAATACGGAGGTAAGTTGTTGAGTGTTGTGGATAGAGATGTTAATTATCAGTTACCGCCCTTAGCGTATGCTGTTGTGGAAGTTGAAAACAAAGAAACTTGGACATGGTTCTTGAAATTGCTTATTGGTGATCTTGGAGGTATTGACGTGTGTGGGACAATGACCTTTATGTCTGACCAACAAAAGGTATGTTTAATATATGTTCAATTTATTAATTTTTTGTTTAATGTTGTAAGTACTAATAATCTTATCATTGCACAGGGATTAGTGCCTGTCATTTAGGACCTATTACCCACTGTTGAGCACAGGTTTTGCATGCATGAGGCATCTGTATGCAAATTTCCGAAAAAGATTCTCCGGCCAAAAATTAAAGATACTAATGTGGAAGGCTGCTAGGAGCACACGCCCAGCAGTTTGGGAAAGAGTGATGTTAACAATTAAAGAGTTGTATTGATGCTTACATATACCTTATTGCTATACCTCCAAGGTATCTCTATTGTACAAATACCTGATTTAATGCAAATCCATAATCACCATGCTCGAGGAAATCAGAGTTTATTTAATGGAAAGGGTGGGCCACCAAGAGAAAAAAGGTTACAACTTTTGTAGGAAACATCTGCCCCAAGGTCCTTGACAGACTACAACTCAACCACCAAGGAATGAAGTGGAGAGTCAAGCAGCACCACTACCAACACTAGAAGAACCATCTCAACAGTTTAGGATGAAATTACAGATTAGGAGGAGGCCATGATAGCAACTACAAACGTCTTAGTTATTTTTTGGAATTTCTGATGTAGAATTCATTATTGATGTACTGCATTTTGACCTTCCTTAAACTTCGTTCAATTTCACTTTTGCCAAACATTGATGTAGTGCATTTTGATGAGGATGAATTAATGTTATGAATTTAACTTCTTCCAGACTTAGATCAATTTAATTTTTCCCAAGCTTAGATCAATATCACTTACTTCAATGCTTAGATTAAAATGTCATTTTGAACATGTTGGGACTAATATCAACATAATCAAACTAATTCATTTCTTCATTTAATGCTCAGATTAAGATGTCATTTTGAACATGTTGGGACTAATATCAACATAATCAAACTAATTCATTTCTTCATTTAATAATAGTACAAAACAGACTGGACTTTAAAAGATTACACACAATAACAGTACGAATAATACAATAACAACACAAGTGAACCCTATTACTAATTGCAGCCTCTTCTCAGCAACCTTCAATGACTTCTCTAAATCATTAATCTGCCTCATTTGTGTCATGATGATGACATCCTTTTCATCAACACCACCATTTGAAAAAGTTGCAGCCCACATTATTGGAACCACCACTCTGTAAATCAATAAACCAAAAATTAAAACCAATTTATTATTAACACCAAAATAAAAACAGATTGTTCCCAAAATTTTCTACCAATATTCTTTGGAGTTCTTGCCATCCTCAAAGTTGCCATCTCTCCGCAGCTACAAATCAGGGTTAATCCATTTCTCATTGAACCATCAACAGTGCACGAAGTGATACAACACGGTTGCCTCCAACGATTACAACCAGAGGTAAAGGAAGAAGATTGAGACACCGTAACATACCTATATAATGGGATTGCAGGAAGAAGAAGATTGCAGGAACACCAATTGGGAATGGAGGAACAAGATTGTCAAAACTCACCAATTGTCCAAACATTCCTTACCAAAACCCTAGCTCACTTATTTATCCCTAAATATCTAATTACCACACATGTACGGTACACGTAACCCTAATACAAACCGCGCCACCTGTACAATGCTCCGTTAATGATTTAAACGACGTTACATAAAAGGACCAAATAAAACACGAATTACGAAAATAAGGACCATTTTAAACATTCGGTAAAAATGAGGACCATTTTAAACATTTTATCAAAATGAGGACCATCCGCAACAAACACTACGAAAATGAGGACCAAAAAGGTATTTAAGCCTAAAATTAAAATTTATTTATGTCTTCTTAACCTCAAATAAATGAATATATAGTCTTCTTAATCCAACTGTGTTTTTTTTTTCATATTAAACGGTATTTCAAACTGACATTTTATTTTGAACGTATCAAATGGTTAAAATAACTCAAACGCTGACCTCAAATATTGTTTGACACGTAAAAAAAAATATTAATACAGTTGAGTTAGGAGAAATATATCTATTTATTTTTAAAATTTGAAATCAAACTATATCAAAATTTAAAAAAAATAAATTTTGATTTCGTATCAAAGTTTAGAAATTAAAACATATTTAATTCGACAATAAAATATTATATTTTGTATACGTGGTTTATCATTTTTACCGTGTCATCAATATCAAATTGATGAAGAGAACTATATTAACCTTCTTAAAAAAATAATATCAAATTAAAAATATTTGGTTTCATTATTTTGTTTGAAAGTAGAAAATATAAATGAAAATATGTATATGTTGAATGGTGGTTAATGTTGGAGCTGGGAACATGTTCCTAGATGTTTCTGTGTTTTTCTTTTTCTTTTTCTTTTTGAAACCCGTGTTTTTTTGTACATTTTACTCTGAAATCCAGTTTATCAGGAATGGAGGAAAGAAAACTGATGAAATGAGATGGCTACTAAGTTTTAGCTGGCGAGGCAAGACCATAATAGAAACCTAGTCATACGCGTTGTTTTGGCCGAAAAGATCAAGGATAAGAGATAAGGAAAACAATTAAAAGTTAATATAATGATACATTTTAAAATTGAATCTAAATAATTAAACATTTTATACTTATGTTATAAACAATTTATTTAATGGGAGATCAACCGTTTTAAATCCCAGAAATGATCACTTGAGAAAAAAAACATCTTCAAACTCGTTAAAAACTGGATATAGACATTCAAGTGAAAATGAAAACATTTCTCCAAATTAATATATTTGCTTGTGTTTTAGTGTTATGAATAAAATAAATATATTTTTTGTTTTTTTTATGTGTTTGTTTAATATTCTTATTTTAAAGATTTAAGTAGTAATTTGATTTGTTTTTATCCATGTTTTACTTAATTGAGTTCCTATGTACTTTGTACTTTTGTAAAAAGACTCAATATCAAAATTTAGGTCAAAGGTTGAAACTGTTTCGAAGTACCACGTGACAACATCTAGGTTATTACATGTTAAAATTTAGGTCATTATGTTTTGAAACATATTTAATTTAACACGTGACATATTTTCAAGTAAAAGATGATCCAAATTTTGACACATGACTCACTCAAATTTTGACATATGATACTTTCAAATGACCTTAACGCAAATTTAATGAAATAGATCACATTGAGCATTTTATACAAATATAAGCACTCAATTGAGTATGTCTTTTTTGAAACATAATGAAAAGCCTAAATATATGACCAAATTACTAATTAAACTTATTTTAAAATATATCGTTTTGAATTATTTATTTTAATAAATAAACCTTACCATCTTCTTAAATAAGTGATTTTTAAAAAGTTACCTACTTCTAAAATATTTCAAAACATCACTTTTTTTATACAAATTAAGATCATAACCAGTATAGAAAGTGTCATTTTTGTTTATATCAGTTAAAGTCACAATCGGTATAGAAAGCACACTTTTTTATACCAGTTAAGCTCACAACCATTAATACATAGAAACTTTTTTATACCGATTAAAGAAAATTTTCTATAACAATTCGAGAATCATTTAAATATATAAGTGGTATAGAAAGATTTCCAATTTCTATACCGATTCCACAACCAATACAAAAAAGTTTGTTTCTTTATCATAAAATGTTACTATATCACTTTTTATACCCAGTAGAATTAGAAGCAATAAAAAAATCTTACCTTATTTACAATTATGTTATTCTGTCATTGTATTATTTATTTTGACAGATTGATTATAATTAGTATAAAAAATCATCATAAAATGTCGTTTTTTATAATACTGTTGTGACTTAACCCGAATAAAAATATACTTTTATTACAATTTTTTCTCTTTTTAAGTAAACTTTCTATACTGGTTTCTATACAGAAAGTAAAAGCTTTCTACAGCCTATATTTATACTGATTCTAAAATTGGTATTATTTTTTTTTTAACTGGTGTAAATAAAAAACTTCTTGCACTAATAATAAACTTATATTTTCGTAACTAAAATTACTTAAGAAACGCAGAAAAGCGTGTGAGGAAAAAAAAGTTTGACAGGCTTTGTTATGCTCTTACTTTTCCTATGGTCTATTAATTCTTAAAGTTTGGTAGACGTATAACAAAGGTTATTTTTTTTCCAAAACATATGATTATTTTATAATGACTATTTTACAAATATTTTAGAAAATCAACTTTAAACTTAATTTAATTTTATAAAATTGGTTGCACTCACTTGTATTCGTGGAGTTCTTCAACAAAATAATTATTATAATGAGACGTAGTGAATATTTTTCCACAAACAAATATTTTTTATTATAAATACTAGTGTATACGTGTCCAACACAGGAACCAGTTTTACAAGTTACGAAGTTATTCATGTCATATATGATGTATGTAAAATTTTAAATATTTTCCTAATTTATTTGAAATAAAAATAAATAAATAAATTCTCTGATGTAATAGGGTAAATATAAAATAAACTTCCTCATACATTTACGATAAAATTCAGATTCACTGAATAAAGAAATTTTATTTTTCGTACTTTTTGTATTGACACACCATTTATTTAGTTTCATAACGTTATAATAACCATATATATATACTCATCAATAATATGATATTATACGATCAAATATCCTTACACTGATAACACAACAAATTAAATCATTACTTTTTTATAATAAAATATATTAAGGTTTTAAAAAATGGAATTTTAGTTTGACTTTATCAAACATTATTTACTTTTATATGATTTCTTACACATCATTCACGCAAAAACAAAAATATTAGAAATATATCTAACATAAATTTTGTAAGACTATCTCTAATATCAGCTTAATAACAAGTGATCCCACATGACATGACTATACTTATTAGAATAACTTGTGATGTCATAATAATTTGAAGTTATAAATCTAACGTTATTATCTTCAAAAAATTATTTTATGAAGAGATTTGTTGCCATTATTATTCTTTAATTTAATTACCAGATGTAAATGAATAATTAGGTCTCTATATACGTGAAGCGTTTTCAATTTAATTATTAAAGGAATAAGAAAAATGTTCAATTTAGTTTCTAAAATCACATTACATTAGTTAAGAATTGAGATTTAGTCTAATTTATAAGTACTTCTCCTTCCTTATTAATCTACAAAACATACTTTTAACAAAAATTGAAAAAAAATTCGTTCTTATAAAATTGGTGGCACCTCGTTCATGTTAAAATATATATTATTTGTGTGTAATTAAGTATGTTTAAAAAATTTCATAACACTATAATAATAGATTATACGATAGATCCAACAAATATATATTTTTTTAGTGGATGTAAAACATGTAACAACTAAATCAGAAACCATTTTGTTATTAACCTAGAATATAGTATTGATAAGTTAATTCATGATTTTTATACATTCATATATCAAATTAATATTTTGATTCCTTTAAAAAATGAAATAAGAAGCGTGTCACGAAAAGATGAAATACCTAATAACATAAACTAGTTTGGCAAGTGTCGTGTGTGTGTGAACACTAGGTTTTGGAACCTTTAAATATAATTGTGGCTGAAACAGTGAATCCAACATAAACAATGACAGGTTACTATAATAATGTGATTATTAAAGTAGTAGATTTGAAGTGTTTGGATTTTTCGTATGTAAGTTGGTTTTGTGGGTTTGCAAGGAATGTGGTAGGAAAGGTTGATGAGTAGTGCCCCGTGAAAGAGCAACACTGGACGCTCGCCGTACTGCACAGGGTGAGAACGCGATCTGTGACTTGACTACACTACTTGGGATTTGACTTTAGGGTTAATTATTTTAAGACAAACATCATCATTCCAACACCACAAAGCGGAGAAAAAAATCGTATCCGACCAAAGTCGGAAAAATCCCAAGTAAATACGACTATACGACCGGGTTGGATTAGATAAGTGAATAATGCTAAGTAAATAAAATTGAGTTTAACTATATAGACGGATACTGTTAGGATGATATATAAATTTGAGTAAAATTAATATTTGTGGTCAAATTTGGATAACAGATTTAAATTTTATAGATATTCTATTCAACCCAAATTTATATTTTTAATATTATAAATCTATGAATATATTTTAAATTTTAAATTTTCTTTTTAATATGGTACTATCTTTTTAAAACTTAATAGTAATTTATATAAAATAATAGTCAATTAGAATAATTATTATTAAAATTATATATGTCACTTTTATAGTTAAAGATTCATTATATTTATGTTATTTATTCAAAACAAAAATATTTTTTCATTAAAAAATTTAATTTAATATAATTTTGTAATTTAAAAATTTTGACCGAATCAATCCGAACCCAAACAATCTAAATTTGATTAGTCCCATAAATTAAATAATTAAATATGGATTTTAGATTATTAATTTGGGTTTTACTGGATTATTAGTTGGATTCGAATCTGATCCAACCCATTGATTAGTCCCATAAATTAAATACTCACTCATATTACATATGTATTTGATTGTTTGAAATACAACTTGTATGGATTATAAACAACGTTATTTTTAATAAATTCGAGTTAGAAAATGTATGAATCTAATTTTAAGGTCAATTCGAAATAGAAAATTTTGAAGTGTCATCATATAAGCATTACGTTGAGTAAAAATAAGAAAGTTGAATTATATATAAAAAAATATATTTATAAACTCAATGTGTTAAGATTTTGAATTGAAATTTCAAGTTAGGTTTATGTTTTATTGGTGTTGTATTATCCGGCGAATCTTTCTCAAAAAGGATAAGCTCATATTTCATTAATATTGTGCTTCCGAGTGAATCTCTTTGGAAAAGACGCATCATAAATTTATTATCTTAATCTTTTTGGTTGAATATAGTGTTAATCCTTTAAATATCTTTGACCCATGTTTTATTAGTATTGAATTTTTTCTAATGAATTTCTTTCAAAACACTCATCTATCTCATCATAATTTTTAAATGTAAAATTTAATAATTTAACTAAATTAGATTATATATATCTAATATATTATTAATTACAATGATATCAAAGTTTATATGATACTATATCTACGTTAAAAGTTCATTTGTTTGTATACTTGGTATCATATTTATTTATTTTTTAATAAAAATATATATATATATATATATATATATATATATATATATATATATATATATGTGTGTGTGTGTGTGTACGTTATTTATTATGTTGTTTTTTTGTCTTATTACTTTGACAAAGCACTCTTCTCTATTAATATTCTAAGCTCATAAAACTTAAAAAAATGTTGTCGCCTTACCAACTATTTGACCAAAGAAATTCAGTTTGTAGTAGGAACATAATGTGCATTTTCCTTTCCGAGGACTTCGTTGTGGTTCTCATTTCTTGTTGGTTAATTAAGACAAAAGATTATTACGACTTATTCAACTTTAGTTTTTAACCATGATGCAGGTATGGAATATTATAACTGGTTTTGATGATGATTAGTTTTGGTAAAAAAACGGATTTATCACCTCTAAATTGCTCATAAATTTAAGAAAATTATATTCTTTATTCTTTTAAGTCATAACTTTATAAGGAATTCTAGTTATTTTTAGTAATTCATTTGTACAGAAATTTGAAATGTTTTATTATAAATATTATGTTTGGTTAAAGAACTTTTAAAAAATAAAAAAATTCTAGAATTTTTTTAGAATAATTTGGTTATTTTAAAAGTTCGATCTGGATTTATATTTAAAATTTTAGAATTATTTTTATATTTTTATATAAGTTCGATCTCGATTTAAGAGTCATCAACATTATTAAGATGAAACATTATTGAGATAATTATTTGTTGGGTTAAATATGTTTTTTATCTTTTAACTCTCACTGAAAATTGGAATTAGTCACCCTTTGAAATTTTAGTCCTCTAATTTTAGACATGTGTAAATTTAGTCCTTTCAACTAAATTTTGTTAAATTTATTTAACGTTTCAAACACGTTTCATCATAGTTTATTAACTAACATTAAAGCAAAAACGTGTTAAATGATGTAAACAACTCAAATACTATAAGAAAAACTTCAAATAAACTTAACAAAATCTGATTAAAAGGACTAAATCCACACATTTCAGAAGTTGAGAGACTAAATTTGGCTAAAATTTTGAAGAGGTGTAACACCCCATTTAATTAATAAACGTAATTAAAAGAAGCGTCACACAATTATAATATAACAGCGCAGTCCTGGGGGTCTTAAATGCAACCCCTACAGTAACCTAGGGACACCACAAAGCCAAAAGTAATCTCGTTACAATATTCAATAGTAAACCCAAAGGAAAATAAAAATAGTAACTAGTAGATGGGCCATGGCCCAACAAGAGGGCCCATAAAGACACGAATCCAGTCCAAGCAGACTATGCAGCGGAACCTCCATCACCCTAATTATTTCTGGGAGTTCTCACCTCTGCTCACATCAACAAGTTGATGATCATTGCAAAAGAAAAGACCACACCACAGAACACACAACAACAAATAGTAGGGTAAGCTAGAGTAGAAATCAATTTATCATGCAATCACATACTATCACCCAATTCAAGCAGTATATGTCAATCATCCAACATGTTATGACTTCCTCAAGCAATACACTAAGACTCGACTCATCCGGATACATATAACCTGGTCGGATTTAGCAGATGCTTGCACTTGTGGTGGATACCTCTACTCACCCCCGAGCTGCTCACCTCCGAGCTATATGTTACAAGTGTTATAATGAATCAATTCCCTCACACACAAGGTTAGCCTTTAATGAGTTTCAGGCCTCCTGCTACTCTCACCACAAGAGTCAGTCTGCTCTGAGTGAGACTAACTGACTCCTTAGAGTGTCAAGATGCAGTCCTTACCTTGAATCCTTACCAAGTTATACAGATGGGACACCACCATGGACACCCACTAATAGGGGCCATGGAATTACGTCCCGACCACTGAAGCACGACCCTGAAGTCTCACCTAGAGACTCTAAGGGATTACGTACTGACCACTTACCAACATATACAAATAGCCAAGAAATAAACACATATATCATGCATAGAAACTTCATACCAACATCCGTAACCAACCCTCATTATCACATGTTGAATCAGTACCAATTCGTTATTACCAACCATGAGTAAAGTCTCTCCTCCCATACCAATACCATGCCACTAGATTACCAACCATCAATGTTCATTACTCATGCCAAATTTGTGACCATATATATATATATCCAACCCCTCATGTATAATTCACATAAAGATCATGCCAAACTCACAATTTACCACATGTAAACCTCCCCTAATCATATATACTCATCCTCATCATGCCATCGTACAGTAATCCAATTAATTGCATGCCAAACATCCAAGAACGGAAAAGAAATGCCAAACTAGACCGCACTCTCGCCCAGCCTTTCGCTCAGGCAGAGGAGTCTCGCTCAAGCGAGAGAGTCTCTCGCTCAGGCGAGCTCTCTTCGCCTAGGCGAGGGCCTGAAATCCTGGAACAGTGGCCTCTGTGCTATCTCGCTTAGGCGAGACCCTCCTCGCTTGGGCGAGATTCTCACTCGCTCAAATTGAGCTGGTCGCCTGAGCGACCCCTCGCGCGTCAATGCCTGGGCGAGCCTTTGCTCATCTCGCCTAGGCGAGGCAAGCTCGCTTGGGCGAAATTATCAGTACTCACCCACTATTCACTCGCATAACAGACCAAAGACCAAGTCGAACAACGCAATAGCATATTTCACAAACTCAAAGCAGTATACAGATCATCAAATCACACGAATATTACAAAAGCAATCATGGATACCAACTATTTCGCAAAAACCCTAACTTTTCGTACCTGGAACGTGTTAGCTAAGGCTTTGATACTCGAAAGTAGCTTAAGGAGCAGCTTCGCGAACTGAAAAACAGTGGGACAAGTTCAAAACGAGCTCACTAGAATAAGCTCTAACTGGGAACATAAGGAAGAGATGAAATGGACATAGAGCTTGAGTTGGGAGAGACTTACGCGGAGTGAAAGAATGAGACTGAGCTTGCTTGGCTATGGCGATTCCAAACCCTAGCAGAGGATGACGACAGTTGCTCTAAGGGTGTGACAGATCTGTTTTACAAAAGTGGACATAGTGGTTAGGGTTAGGGCACATTAGGTCTGATCTTTCCTCTTTGGGCCAGCCCTTAGGCCCATCAGATTAAGGGCAACTCTTAAAATATTAGAGCAGGAGAAACTAGGCCTTACAAGAGGGATTAATTTCAATTTTCACCAAAAGTTAAAGGACAAAAAAAATATTTAACCCTTATTTTTTTTATTCATATTGATAGGGGTTTTTTATATGTAAATTGTTAGAATTATTTTTTGTTGCTGCAAACCATTATTATATATTTATTACTCGATGTTAACCAAGATTTTATCGACCATTATGAAGGATAATACTATTTTATAGATATTAATTGCATTTTTTTTATTAATGTCTATTATAATTATTTTTTGTCAATGTTTATAATGATTCTTTCATTATTAACTTGAATGTTAATTTTTTAATAGTTTTGTTTGGATGTTTTAAACTATTGATTAACAACGTTTTCAGCTAAAATTAACTATGATGAAGTAATCAATTTGGACCAAAAGTATAGGTAAAAGAAAGAAAAAATAATTAAATCATACTACTTAATTCAAATGTAAGTGTAATACAAAATATCTATTTCATTACTATTTTCTTTATATCTCCAATAAAGTAGCCGACTCTCAACAATCCCGTACAACATTATTAACACTACCTTTTAGTTAACCATTCCTACTTAGCTATGTGTATCATATTAAGAAAAAACAATATATAAAAAGTTATAAAAAAATGTTAAAGATTTAATATTAAGATGATATCAAACTCGTTAAAAACATATGGTAACGAAATTCATTATTTATTAGATTTATTATGTTACTTGTTATTTATTATTCCTCTTCCGAATCATTATTATTATACAATTTTATTTTTGAAATATACATGTTTCGAAATTCAAAATTTATTTTTTAAGAAAAAAGAATGAGAAAAAAACGTAAAAAAAAAGGAGAAAGGCGAAAAAATGAAAAAAGAAAAGAAAAAGGAAAGAAGACACACACATTTTTCCTTTATTCTTATTCAAACATCCATAATCTTAAAAAGATTGGGTTATATAACAGAAAAAGTAAAATCTAAATCAGATGAAGATAAATCAAATCAATAAAGTTGAATTAGATAGAAGAGACAAACTTTTTTCCAATAATTACTATAGACCTTTATCTAATCTGTCAAGCCACTTTCAATTTATTTTTCAGTTTGGGCCATTCTTTCACACCTTTGATGTTATCTCCAAAAAATTAATCATAATTTTCAATTATAAATGATAGTGAAAGAAACTTACTCTTTTATTTTAAGAAGTTAATCCTATATATAAATTAATACAAAATTAGTCTATAATATAAAATTTATATTTACTAGTGTAAACACACTCGTATGTGTACGTATTTTTTAAATATGCATAATAATATTATAATGTTATTAAGTTAATATATAAAATAAAATTATATTTATTAAAAATAAAGTAAAATATATCAAGAAAAGATGAGAGAATATAAATAGGAAAAAAAAGCAAAGATAGATCATTTTATAAAAAACTTCTAAAATAACGATTTAATTTTAAAAAATTTAAAAAATAATTATATTTTAGAAGGTAAAACTGAAATTTTGAAATGTGGATACAAAAGAGAAAATATCTTTATATATTGTTATAAATTTATACATTATGTGAGATTTTAACATTTTAGAAAAGTTAAAACAACATCAAACCTTATATGATCGAGGAAAACATATTGTTAGTTAAAAGAAAAAAAAAAAGTAACACATGAATTTCCGTCTTTATTATATCAAAGTGTCTTTATTAATTAAAATAAAGGTGGTCAAAGTTTACTTTATATTGTGAAACATTATAATGCCAAGAAGCGCCAATGAAATGAGAATCAAAAAATTCAGAACGATGTTATTGATCACCTAATTTTTTAATATATCCTTTTGCACTGTCTTCCTTAAGTAATTTCTTGCCATTCGAATTTCTTGCACTATGTCCTCAATTGTTTGTCTTCTTATTTATGTTTACTTGTTCTACTTTTTTTTTCCATTCTCACTTTTCAATTCTTCAAATTGATTTATTTGCATGCTTACCTTATATTTAATGAGATTGATCTACTTACATGCTTACCATTTCTCGAATTTTATGATTTTATACCAAATAAATAAATAAGTTCCTATTATCATTAAATATTTGAAATATATATATATATATATATATATATATATATATATATATATATATATAATCATATAATTAGAAATGCTCGTGAGCCAACTGAGCTCACCATAGATTTGAGACGGATTAAGTTGAAAAAAATTCAGTTTTTTCAAAAGTAGATTGAATTGAATCCGGCTCTTTTAACCCATGGGTTAAATGGATTTGAGCCGAGTTGGAGGTAAGTTGACCTACTTAACCACCAACATTTTTTTACATGTTTTATTAAAATTATTTACTATTTTTAATTATATAGGTTCACAATTTCATATTTTTAAATAATAAAATATTGTTCAATAGTATTTGAATAGTTTGAATGTTTAATTAATTTTGTTTGTAAGATTTTATACGTTGATACTTTAATATTTAACTATTATCTCTACAATAATATTTCAAGAATTAAGAATTAGAAGATCAGCATAATGATGAAGATATCTTTCAAGAATTTGGAGTTGTATTTACCTAAAATTATTATTAAAGCTAATAAGAATTATAAATTTATAAAATATAAAATATAAAATCAAAAATATATAATTTAAAAAAATAAAAGAATATAAATTATAAAATTATGAAATAAAATAAAAATATATAATTTTATGATTTAAAAACTTATAATTTTATATTTATCTTATAAAATTATAAAATTTTAACATATTTAATAAAAATTATAATTTTATAAAAGTATACTTTTACATAAAATATAAAAATTATATTTTATATATTTTTATAAAATTATATAAAAAATATATAAAAATATACAAAAATATCATTTTATAAAAATATATAAAAATATATAAAAAATTTAAAAATTTAAATTTTATATATTTGATGTTAAAAAATATAAAATATATTTTTTATATTTTATAATTATTAAATATAATTTTATAAAAACATGATTTCATAATTTTATAAAAATATATAATTTTACAAAAATATAACTTTATAAAAATTATATAAAATTATAAATTACAAAATTATAAAATTATATAAATATAAAAATATAAAAAGTTATAAATATAAATCATAAAATTATGATATTATAAAATTAAAAACTATAATGTTATAAAATCATTAAATTTTAAATTTATAAATTTATAAAATTATACATTTTTGAAATTATAAAGTTATATATTTTTTTGTTATATTTGATAATTTTCTAAATTTATAATTTATATATTTTTTATTTTGTAGTACTATATATATTTTAATTTTGTATTTTATAAATTTATAATATTTATTAATTTTAAAATAGTTTTAGATAAATATAATCGTAAATCTTTGAGACATCCTCGTTTCGTCGTAATAGTTGACAACAACATATTTTGTGAATATATTATTGTGTGATAATTGTAAGACCCACTTTATTTATGTCCTAAAATTTAAGGGCCTCTCTTAGTCAGTTGGACCTAAGGTTGACCCATAGGACATCCCAAAACCCCTAAACCTGCCTAATCCTCTCAATGTTCTGCTCACTTTGCAAAATCAGCCACCTTACTCCTCTTATCTTTTCCCTTCAAACAATGCTTTGTTAGGATTCAGAACTCATTCAGATTCAAGTCAGTTCAACCTCATTCTCTGCTCCACCTCTTGAGTATGCTCCTGGAGCTGTTGGGTTCGTTGCCGCAGGTGCTTGTGCTTTCCACTAACATCTGTCCAAGTAAGGGAAGCTAGGATTTTTTTTATGCTTTTATAAATAATGTGTCTGTTTTGGTTCTGTTGGGTGCTCTTGATGATTTGATGTGTTTTTAATGGTGTGAAAATAATTTGTGTACTGTTTCTGGATGGATTTTTGGCTTTGCATGCGTGAGAGCAGGTGAGATTTGCTATGCTCGCCTAAGTGAGATGTTTTTCGCCCAAACGCGAAGCTCTCGCCTAAGCGAAAATGGCAGTAACTCGCCCCCTTTGGTTTCGAGTGCTCACCTGAGCGAAGGTCTCTCGCTTGAGCGAGATGGGCTAGCTTGAGTGAGAACTCAAAGTGCTCTCTGTTTTCAATCTCGCTTAAGCGAAAGCCTTTCGCTTGCGCGAGAGACCCCTGTCGCCTGAGCGAGAGCTCCTTAGCTTGAGCGAGATTGACAACAAAATTGTTTAAATACTTGTATGCTCCCATGATTGATTCGTTTACCCTTTTAAAGCATGAAAATATGATGCCAACGTTTTATGCAATGTGTTTGTGTTTTCTTTAGTTTTTGTTGTTTGGGATTTTGTGTTCTTACATATTGAAACTAGTGAAAAGCTGTCAGTTTAGCTTAAGCGAGAGATTTTAGCTTAAGCGAGATCAGTCTAGCTTAAGCGAGAATTTCTAGCTTAAGCGAGATCAGTCTAGCTTAAGCGAGAATTGCTGCAGAATTTTAATTCCTTACTTTAACTTGAACTTGTGGATTGATTCAATTACTTTTAAAAGCATAAATTGGGCGAATGGATATGAATAGAATGATTTATGGTCTGTGATTGATAAGTTTAACATGACCTTGGCATGTGACTTGAATGAGATGGTTGGTAATCAAAGTGGCATGGTGTCGGTATGAATTACACTTCTATATTCATGGATTGGGAAGGATGATTTGGAATGGATTCAACATGGAACATGCATGAGGATGGATTATAAAGGTTGGCATGAGATTTATAGGCATGATAAATATTACTTGATTGTTTGAATATGATTGGTATGTTGTAGGACGTAATTCCATGAGCCTCTAGGTGAGACCTCATGGTGGTGCTTCAGTGGTCGGGACGTAATTCCATGACCCCTGTTAGTGGGAGTTCATGGTGGTGCCCCATCTATATAATTTAGTAAGTATTCAAGGTAAGGTTGCATCCTGACGCTCTAAGGAGTCAGTTAGTCTCACATAGAGCGGACTGACTCTTGTGGTGAGAGTAGCAAGATGCCTGAAATTCATCAAGGGCTAACCTTGTGTGTGGGGGTTGAGACATTGTAACATTGTAACACTTAGCTCGGGGGTGGGCAGAGAAATCCACCACAAGTGCAAGCATCCGCTGAATCCGACTAAATTATATGTATCCGGATGAGTCGAGTCTAGTCTTAGTGTATTGTTTGAAAGGTCATAACATGTTTGGATGAGATATACTGATTGGAATGTGAAATAACATGTAACTGTATGATAAACTGTTTTATACTCTAACTTACCCTTTTGCTTGTTTGATTGCTTGTGTGTGGTTCTTCTCCTCTTGCGATGATCATCAATTTATTGATGTGAGCAGATGCGAGGAACACCCGGGGTCAACAGGGAGGTGATGGTTCTACTGCGTAGCCCATATAGGCTGGATTCTACTGTCTTGGGCTTTCTCATAGGGCTATGGCCCATGTATTGTTTTGTCCTCTAGTACTTTAATAACTACTGTCAAGTTCTTGTATTATACTTTGTATCTGACATCGTGGTGTGCCTTGGTTTCTTCTAGTTTTTTTTTTTGGATATTATAAGGAGTAGTGGTTAAACTTCCGAACTTTTGTTTCTTCTACTCTATCCGTGTGACATTTCATTTAAATTAAGAATATTATTTAAATGGGATGTTACAATAATGTAAAATAACTTTCACTTTTTATAAATAACATAAAAATCTAATAGTATGGACTGAAATTAAAATGTTTTGAAATTTTGATAATTTAATAAATTACAAAAATTTAATAACACTCAATTAAAAGTTTTTAAATTTATTAAATATCTAATTCATAATTATATATATATATATATATTTATTAAAGAGCGTGGACATGACCATGCCTGCCCCTGTATATCAACAAATATTAAATATTAAATATTTTATAATTTTATTTTATCCGTGATATAATTTATTTACAAATAATAGTAATAATTTAAAAGTTATATTATTTCGTTTTTAAATAGAAATTATCCATTGATAGTAAGAGTTAACTGAATAATTTTTGATATATTAGGGTAACAAAATTTAATGGTCCGTTAATCTGTCGATTCATCTTTTGACAGGATGGGTTAAAATATCAAGTCCATTTTTATGACGGGTCAATGACGAAGGGATCAATTGAATCTGTGGATATGTTGTTTTAGTAATTTTCTTCCGACTTCTTCCTGAGTGTTCCAAAGAATGCTCAATAATTGACGTCAATAGTAAGGTTTTGACTTTGTAGTTGGGAAACAGCATGTGAACACGACAATTCTAGCAAAATGGCAACTTATCAATGTGTGACATTCACAGAGAAAGCAACAACGTTCATGTGTTCCAGTTTATTCTTTTATGGGACTGTGTTTTGTCTGATTATCAATTACTGGTTTCTGGTCACAAACTACCACTCAGTGTAGCGTCTCAAATCGGGATGAAACCAAACTCACACGATTGCGTCTTTACACATATTTATTTCCCCCCTTAAATAAAATATGACATTATTAAAATTTAATCTCGAACAACACATATTTATTAATATTAAATAAAAATGAAAACATTATAATTACATCAATTTTAAAATTAAGTACCAAATAATTTTAAATTATTTTATTAAATTGAAAATGGAGATAATATATATATATATATATATATATATATATATATATATATATATATATATATATATATATATATATGTGGTATTCATGTCGATATGAATATATTTTGTCAATGTTAGAATCAGTTGCAATAATACTCAGACACATATTGATTAGTGTTTTTAAGGTCAAAATTACTCAAATGGTTTTTCATGTTAAAACTTAATTTAATTATTTTATAATAGTTTAAAAAAAATTCAATGAATTATAATAAATTTAGATATTTTTAATTAAATTTCTGTTGAAATTTTTGGTCTTTGTCTCTTGAATACTTTAAAATTTTATATTTTTCAATTGAATATATGAAGTTTAATTTTTTCGTTAAATAAGTGACATAATTGTTATCTTATGTATTAAATACTGTGAGAGTATGTGAATAATATATAATAATATTACAAATAATATAAAAAAAAGTTAAATATATTTTTAGTTCTTAAATTTAGATGTAAAATTTTCTTTTCAAAATTTTAATATATTTTGGCCATTTAATTTTAAAAATAAATTGATATAATCTTAATTGTTTTAACTCTTTTTAAGTGTTAAATAACTTTTGAATTTGATAATTGAGCTAGAATATTTTAAACAGTGTAAACAACTTAAACATCAATCCAAAACGTAAATTGATATCTCGATAAAATTTAACACAATTAAATTAAAAAAATTATATTCAGTTTTTAAGTTTAAGAATTAAATTGTATAAAAATTTTAAACAGATATCAAATTGTTTCACATTATTTTAACCCTATAAAATAATAAACGACTCTCATTAATCGTAGTATTGAAAATATATTAAAATAACAAGAACAGTTTCATAAATGGTGATGAAGGGTCAGTCCTTGATCATTGTAAGTGATGACTAAAAGTCATATAAAAACATAAACACCTTGTTATCTAATATTTGAAGAGAACAACAAAAGTCACTCATCATATGAAAATGAGATAATGAAACAACACAATCAATTGAAAAATATAAATTTTTTTAATACTCAATAAATAAAAAATAATAATATAAACTAATTAAAAATACTAAAATCTTTCAATGATTTAAAATTTAATTAAACCTTAAAAAAAAACTAATATCACACATTATAATATTTCCGTTGATTCAACGCACTCTTAATATAAATAATTCTGCTCATTGAACGTGTTCATATAGAGTATAAGTAAATAACTGGTTACTTACATAACTCGTTTCACACGGAAAAGATTGGAACATTTCATTGTCACTGATTTTGGATAAAGATGTGTGTGTGGTTCCTTGTCACTTTGTTTGTCTCAAAACCATATTATATGTGTTGGGACCACGAAATAATAATAAGTTTTAAATAAAAAGTTTTGATTATTTAAATATCTTGATTATGAAAAGAGGTGACATATAGAGGGAAATTTTTTTTGAATATAATGGAATAAAATCTTGATATTTCATTATGTTATGATATAATGAAATAAAAGTTTTAAACATAAATATGTTTATAATTTCCAAAAACACATTGTATTTTTATATCTACAAAAATTGTTTTCCCTTTCATTCTTCTAAAATTTCAAATTATTAATTTTATTTTCTATAAATTAACAAATTTTATAGTTTTGGACCGTGTTGATTTTTTTTTTCTTTATTTTCAATCCTTTAAAATATGAGCTCACAATTTTTTATCTTCTTATAAATCTCATTTTATAAATAATAAATAATAATTTCACTTTTTCACTAAATATAAAAATATTTTTTCAATCAGCAAGTTCTTCTCAAAAAATAAAATTTTTCAAGAAAAATATCACTCAAAAATGAAATCATAAACATTATTATTTCCAAAACTTTGTTCAATAATTCATAGACTTGACTTGTTTTCCTTATACAAGTTTCATTTATTTTTATTTTTAAGAAAGAGAAATATTTAATCTTAATTTAACTTTACAAAATTAACTTTTAAAATAATGTTTGACATATTATAATTTGATTTTATGTTCCGTGAACGCAGATTTTTTAACATTTTTCTTTAAAAGTTTTAAAAACTGTTTTATAATCTACGATATTTTGGTTTTCACAATTAGAAATATGAAAGATTTTTCTTTTCATAGAGATAAAACAAAAATTATTATATTGTTTAATTGGAAAATATACTTAAACCTCAGACTTGAACTAAATTATTATAATTATATTCCTTGCACATATTTTTTTTATGTTATTGAGAATAATCTAAATCAAATCTTATTTTGAATCATTATTAGTTGTCGTTATACCATAAAAAATAATCTCATTTACGCAAATTACATAAAAGTCTTTTGCATTGATCATAAGAAGATTTTCATATCGATTTAAAAAATAGTGTTATAAAAAAGCAAAACACTTTCTTACATTAATTTTTAATCAACTTTTTGAATTAGTTATTATGCAGTGGCGGGATCTTGACAAAAAATGTTGGAGGGGCTAAAGTAATATAATTTTGAGATTATTAGATTCGATCATTAGTATAATGCTTTAAGAAATGAATTCTCTAACTGAATTGATAATTAGTCTAATGCTTCAAAATATGTGAAGAAATAAAGTTTATCTTCTTTTCATCAATAGTTTCTTTTTTATCACTTTTAAAAAATGAATTTCTTTTTTTATTTTTTATCAATATACTTTTCTTTTGTAAATAACATTAAAAAATAATTTATCATAGTATTTTTTTTATAATTGAGACACATAATTATTAAAAAAAATAATATTATAATCAAGTCATAATTAAAAGTTGGTTATGAAAAAACACATAATACATTATTTATTTTTCTTCTATATTCATAAAAAAAATGAATATACAAAAAAGCTCATGAGATAAAAAATAATGTTTTTCGTTATTGAGACAAGAGACAAGAAAGGGATGTGATAAATGAGAAATGAGAGCAAAAATAATGAGTTTATTTCTAACTTTTTTTTTCTTCAAGAACAGAAAGAAAACATATGAGAGTAAGAAATGATTACAATATTAAAGTGAGAAATTATTACAATTTATGAAGAACTAAAAAGATAATGAGAAAGAAAATAAAAATTATCTTAAAAAATATTTGGCTTAGTTACTCTTTTGATTCATGTTTTGGTTTAAATATGTTAAATTGATCCTCCAGTTTTTTAGTTTTAATTTGGTCCCAATTATTGAAAAATTGATACAATTTGATATTTTACGATAAATTTCGTTAAATTTTTTAAAACAGATCTATAACTTTTTTTATTAAAATTGAAACTCTTAATATATGGTTTGCTTTGTTGGTGTAATTAACATTATTGTAGGATCATTTTTTGAAAAAAAGAGGAACCAAAAAAAAATTAAACCTAAATATTTCTATTCTTTATCATATTTAATTTTATATTTTATTATCTATTAACACTAAATTTTGTACTTTATAAATTAAATGGAAAAATACACAATTTAATTTTCATCAATTTTTAAAATATACTACGTACAATTTAATAAATTTTAAATATATATATATATATATATATATATATATATATATATATTATAAATTAAAAAAAAAATCGGGGGGCGGGGCTGCCCCCATTAAAATCCGCCACTGTTATTATGTAAATCTTTTAAACATTAGTTGTTATACTAACCTATTTAAAATTGTTTGCTATATAAACTATGTGATTCAATTAAAGTTACTTTTAATATGTTTCAAAATCTCCTGACAATAATCAGTTTCTAATAAGTATTTGTTTTGGTAGGTTAAATAGTCTCACATAATTCAACATTTATTTATTTTTGTATATAGTGATAATTAAAATCACAATAATATTTATATATAGTGATAATTAAACAAAGTTATTTTCTAGGATTCCTATATAGTGTAAACACATAATAGCAAGTGGATTGACCTATGGATTCATGCATTGGTTTTTAAGTATATAAGACCATTATTTGGTTTCTATGGTCCTTGTTGCTTGTTCAAATGAAACACTCATGCACGTACGCGGTTGTTAAGTGTGATTCTATTTATAATTTTTCTTTGCCATTGCGTGTTTGTCTTTTCCTTTTTCTCTCTATCTTTTCTTTTTAAATAATATTAATTTTGTTCTTTTATATAATCTCATTATGAAGAAGAAGAAACCAAATAAACCAATTATTTACAATGCCTAAATCTTGTTTACACAAGTTTCTTCATTTCTTTCATAATTACAATGTCTAAATCAATGCTTAAACCAATTATTTACAATACCTAAATCTTTTTTACACTAGTTTCTTTAATTTTTTTTACTAATTAATTCAACAAAGCTCTTGCATTCTGGCCTTAATCAGAATTTAAATTATTTAATGAGTTTTTCATGTTGTTCGTCTTCTGTATCTTCAAAATATATCGATTTATAATGATATTAATATTTTAAATTATATTAATTTTTTGAATATATAAAAGTAATGTACTTTGAAAGTGCAATAAATGAACAACACCAAAAGTACAACAAAAAAAATATGCACTAAATAAAATTAATCTTTTTTAACTACTTTAAATTGTTTAATATGTAGTAATATGATTTTGTTTTTCACCATATGTTAAAACGATACCCAGTTAATTGTTAATTTTATAAATATTATTATTTAGTTATAAATTCTATTATATGTAAATGTAATTTAAATTCATCAATATTTATTTTGTAAATAATTTTAATTTTAATTGAGCGAAAAGTGATCATATGGTTGATTGTGTTTCTAAAAATTGAGAGACTTGATTGCATTTTTATTAATAAGGAAACAGAATTGAATAAAATAAATAAATATTAAAATTTAAAATTTAATTAAATTTTTTCTATGCATAGAATAATGATATAATATTTTAAATTATATTAAAACTTTTTTATTATATAAAAATAAGTGTATTTTGAAAGTACAACAAATTAACAACTCAAAAAACACAACAGAACATTTGAACTCTAAATTAAATCTCTAAATTAAATGAAATGGGACGTGTAAAACCCTAAAAAATGACGTTTTAGAATTGAAAGTGATTTAAAAATAGTGAGATTAAACTATTTTAATATTAAAAGGTTTTAGAATAAAACAAATTGTGATAAATTAGTTTTATTATTTTTAAACACAACATCTATTTAGAAATCACTTTTCTAGAGTTCCCTGACTTCTCTCAAGGAATTCTCATTCTCTGTCCGCCTGATTGAAGATATGAGACTGTAGGAGTGATCCTTATGACGAGCTCTTCAATCTAGACAAATTAGTTTCTTTAATCGCCTAAGTTATTTTCTACTTGTTTTCTCATGGGTCTTTCTATCCTGACTTGCATGTGATCCTTCTTCTAGCTGCATGTGAGGTTTTAATCATCAATATGAGTATTTATTTATCAGTGATCATAATGATAGGTCCTGATCGTTCTTGTGATGTTTCTATGTGTAAATAGAGTATCTTGTGTGGTTGGAGGTAGTTTGGAGTTCTTAAGAGTTGTTTGAGTCTTGTGAGTTGCATGGTTAGGTAAGGGAAGTTAGGTTTTTTTTGTTGAATTTTAGTGTGAACCAGTCATCTTGGTAGTTGAATGCACTGTTGTGTGTTGAATTTGATGAGTTGCTTGTTGTTTGATTTGTGCTAGGTCTTGATTTGGGGAAAAGCTTGAATATGTGATTTGAGCAATTGGGTATCAATCCTAAACTTTCTAAACCAATTGGAATAAAAAATAGGTTAAATAATTCCATTTTGGTCCCCATTTTTGTAAGAAAATCTCAAGAAGGTCCTCTCTTTTTTTTTTGTCTCAATTAGGTCCCTATTTTGGAATTTTTTTTACAATTAGGCCCTTTTCGTTAATAGTACACTAATATCGTTAACTATGTGCCACATGTCAACACATGTTTTTTTTTTATTCTTTTTGATTTTATTTTTCTATAATTTAAAAAACAAAATTGTCACTTGTCAAGCTGACATTGTACCACGTGGCAAAGACAGTGTGATATGGCAGTGGCAGTGCCACATGTTACTATTGAATGTGAAAAGTCTCAATATAGTTTTTATATTTGTTATTTTGTCTCAATTTGATCCCAATTTTTTAAAAACTGAATTAATTTCATCCCTATACCAAATTTAATTTTTATATAAATTTTACAATGGTATTTTTATTATAATTGATATTTTTAACAAAATTAAGTTTATTTAAATGTATATTTTGCATTGAAGATTATTTAAATTTTGTTTTAAATATTTATATATCTATAATTTATAGATAAATGTTAGAATTGCTATAAAAAAATTTATAAATTCAAATCTAAAATTTTAAAACAATTTTACAATAATTTAAAAAAAAATATTTATTTAAAATTTTACAATTCAATTTATAAAATTGTTATTTTTAAACCAACTTTAACATTTGTCTATAAATTATTGATATATAAAAATTTGAAATAATATTTAAATAAAGTTCAATGTAAAATAAAGACTTAATCTTGTTAGAAACATCATTGTGACATTTATACAAAGGTTAAATTTGTTTCAATTTGAACATGGATGAAATTGCTTCAATTTTAAAAAAATTGAGACCAAATTGAGGCAAAATAACAAATTCAGGGACTAAATTAAGAATTTTCACATTCAATAGTGAGATGTGGCACTGTCATTATGACATCACACTGCCTCTGCCACCTGACACACCGTTAGCTTGACACATGGAATTTTTTTTTTAAATTATAAAAAAAAATAAAAAAAAATTAGAGAAAAAAAGAAAAAAACCACGTGCTGACACGTGATACATAGTTAACTATGTTAGTGTACTACTAACGTAAATGACTTCATTGCAACGAATTTTCCAAAATAGGACCTAATTGAGAAAAAAAGAGAGAAAGGGACCTACTTGAGGTTTCCTTACGAAAATGGAGACCAATGGAATGATTTAACCTCAAAAATACTAAAGGAGAGGTGCCCAATTAATCAAGTACTCAAGTTCATTTTTGCCCAAAATTATATTTTCTGATGCACCGTTGGACACTAACTCTCCATGGTTGAGCGGTGAGCTTTGAACAACCCTAGTGTTAAAGGGTAGCCTTGCTCCCTTGAGCGCTAGGTGAGGCATTGCAAGTTTGGAGCTTCAGCTCTAAGGCGTTGTGCAACAGTTTCCATCGTTGGGCACTACTTAGCCCAAGAGCTTTTATGTTGAGCACCAAAACTCCACCGAAGAGTGGTGCATTTTGCGAGAGCTCTAGCACTGAGTGCCATCCCTGGCGCCAATTCCTATCTCTTTGGTTTATGATCCTTTAATTTGTTGTTATGTGTGACGATAAAAAAAAAATTCTATTTATTTATTTATTACAGTATACTTATAATTATTTAGACGCAAAAATTTATACACTAATATATAATTATATTTAAAATATTCACATTTATATATATATTTACAATATTATATACTTCCTATATCCACATTGTTTAGTACATTTTATATTTCCTACACTAGAAGAGGAAGAAGGGTTATTTATTTACAGTTTCCCCCTCATATGCGGTTTATCAAACATGTGGAGGGAAAAAGTTATGGAAAGGATTCACTTGGACTGTTGGGGGTAGATAAAAGGTAACTCCGATTTGTCCTTCGATGACAATCGGCGCGTTTGGAGCAGAGAGAAAAGTAATGGTAGAGTTTCCCGTTCCCTGAAATGTTACAGAATTATTCACTACATTGGCTTGCCATGCATTTCCCGGAAAAATAGCCACAATGACAGCGAAGAAGGGATCAGGCGTGTTCGGAGCAGCCATCTATGATAATGTTATAAAATTTTGTTTTTCATACACCATCATAAAATAGGGAAATAAGACAAATATCACATAAAAAAAATACAGTATATCATAATCAAATAAAATGAAATGAAATTTCTTCCAATACTATAAAACTGGATCTTTATTATACTTTTATAAAGATATTGATTAATTTTGTAGTGACTAGTCAGGATAAATGAGCTCATGGCCAACAAAGTAACTCAAGAACATCTCATCTTGAGTAATACTAACTCATTTAAATCCCCAAGGTCATACCTCCAACTACAATAATCAAATCTTTATTTATCATAAATTTTAATTCAATATTAAATCATATAATTATATAAACAAATAGATAGGATCAATGTATAATTAAAATAAATATAAATAACTAAAAAGGACCAGTACGTAACTGGAGATAAATATAAATAAGTAAATGAGAATAAATATAAATTGAATAAATAACTGAAGATGAATATAAATAAATAAGTAGGAATGAGAACTAAATATAAATTAGAATGAGGTTAGGGACACCTCACGGGAGATAAAAATAATTATGAACAGATAAAAATAATCATAGTAAAAAGATAAAATGATAGATGTCTCCTTCCCTTACCTTAATTATTGTGGAAAATATACCAAGGTTGTACTGAAGCTTTGATGATATTTGTTTTTCTCTGTCGCACTTCCA